>Ga0190369_1000134_pt1 | contig 10742 bp, 7 predicted proteins | sample 4872181213_MG_FD_165051 | JGI IMG/M metagenome (GOLD analysis project Ga0190369, IMG submission 165051) | Hydrothermal vent microbial mat bacterial communities from Southern Trench, Guaymas Basin, Mexico - 4872-18-12-13_MG | ecosystem: Environmental > Aquatic > Marine > Hydrothermal vents >... | reverse complement strand
GCTCCATCAAACTTACCGGGCAAGTACTTAACGATCTGAATGGGTACTCTGTGTCTCCGGGGTTCACATATTTCCCTTTGAATAACCTTAACGTTAAAACCGTTTACTTTGACGTCGACTGGCATTACTATGGATTTCAGAACGGCGATATTGTAATCCTTAAATACATCTAGAACCCGCTCGAAGTATCCAAATGTGGACACAACTATAGGATCTAAAGCTAGATATACCTTTCGATTAAATTTAGCAATTCTCTCTAAGCTGTCGATACCTATAAGAGACTTAGCAATGGCAACATCTACATCATCAAAAATTATGACTTCATATTTAAGCAGTTCATCACATCTCTCGTTAATGCTCTTTGCCGATCTAATATTTATAGTTACATCATAGCCCAAATATTCTCTAATTCTTGAGAGAATATCAGAACATTTCTTTTGATCCGGCAACACTACAACCACGCTTTTATTGGAATACTTACTGATATAATACGTTGCAAGTTTAGCTAACATCTCGGTCTTACCACTACCCATCAGCCCAAAAATAACAGCCTTATCTCCTAAACGATCTATTATATCTGTTTTAATCTTTTTAATTCTTTCAATAAGGGCTCTTTCAAATTCGCTTGCAATTCCTTCTTCTAAATACATTCTTAGAGTTTTATGAGCTTTTTCGTTCTGTTCTCTTAAAGGTAGGGAAGAAATTTCTTTAAAGAACCTTTCCAATTGTGACAATTTTTGGATTTGAAGCTGATAATATTCTAATTCTTTTGAAATACTGATATCCTCTAATCTTGGGCTCTTTTTTAAAATAATATATCCCATTTCAAACTTAGAACCATTTTTGCTTATACTTATTGTTTTATTACCAACTGTCCAAGTGTATTCTATTCTTTCAATTTTGCTATCTTTTTCCAATTTTTGTATTTTTTCTTCAAGAATTGCTTTATACATTTTAGGATTGTTAGTGTCCAGTATAAGCACGTTATTTACTTTATCGAAGTAGATTATCGCATCGCTTATGTTATCAAGATCTACTTTATCTAAAAGCCTGTACGCAACGATAATGCCATTTGTAATCTCATAGTCAATTATACCATTTTCTTCTAGAATTTGTAATACCTTTTTAAGGATTGCTCGTCCATCCCTATATCCAAAATGACTGTAAAATGGATTTAGTGGAATGGCAATCTCATTACTGTTCAACTTTATGGCCTTAAAATCTTTAATTATATTAATTAATCTATTTATATGATCATAAGTTATGGACCTTATTAGTCGTCTTTTTTCATCAAAATCATCAGGAGAGAAAACAGCTATAGCATAGCAATCTTTTCTATCTCGCCCTCCTCGCCCGATTTCTTGATAATAATCTTCCAAAGAATCTGAAACGTGAGCATGAATCACGAACCTTATATTTGGTAGATCTACACCCATTCCAAAGGCCTTAGTAGCAACAACAATTCTCGGTTTGCTTAATGACTTGACAGCTTTTTCAAGTTTGCTAATTACCTCCTTTTTTTCAAATTGGCTCATCTGTCCATGGAAATATAATACTTCTTCACCTATACCTTCTTCTATCATTTTGGCAATATACTCTACGTTTTCATGAGTAATACTAGATTTCACAAAGGATGCAAAGATTAAACCAATCCATGGTTCTCCTATTTTATCCAATAAATCTCTCAAACTTCTAACTATCTTTATTATTCTTCTGAGCTTATCCGAGTCGTTTTTAGCTTGCACAATCCTTATTTTTATTTCTGGTCTTGTTGCGGGCCCTCTTAATATTAAGTTATTAGCAAAATTTAGAACATCGTCAGAAGTAAAATCGGAATCGAAGTCCAAAGTGATTTCCTTGACAGCATCAATATTTAGTTCGTTAAGTATATCTTTGAGCACATCCTTTGGCAAAGTAGCCGAGAAACCGTATATAGGCAAAAATCTTTTTTCCCTTTCTGAAGCAATCATCTTTGCCATATATTTGTAGCTAGGTCTAAACGTACTACCCCATGTGCTTAGGCAGTGAATCTCGTCGAGTATAACAAAGCCAACATTTCCACTGCTAAGAATTACTTTTAATTCATCTCTCTCAAATCTTTCTGGAGTAACATATAACAATTCAATATTTCCAGAAATGGCATCAAGAACTGCTCTAAATCTCTCATTAGAACTAACTGTGCTATCCAACTTTGCAACTCTAACACCCCTTCTCTTCAAACTATCCACTTGATCTTGGATTAGTGCTTGAAGTGGTGAAACTACTACCGTTACAGCACCAGTCATTTTATGTAAGGCAACAGCTGCTGATTGGAAGATTATGCTTTTCCCCGCACCAGTGGGTAAGATAATTATTCCAAATGGGGATGTCGATCTCCCTAAGGAATATGCTGACATAAGCATTGCTACAGCTCTTCTTTGATATGGCCTATAACGAAAACCCCATACTTCTTCTGTAATTTTCTCAGCGTAATTAACAGCTTCTTCAACAGAATTCCAAACGTTAACAAACGTATCGCTACATGGTGTTTTTCTTTTGTATATCATTTTATTTGCGTGTGAGAGAATCTTTCCGAATTCAGGTATGCGTAAGAAATCCGAAAGTACTCCAGAAGAAAACGACAAATAGGCTATCTTTTCGGCATTTATCTTTCTAGCAATACCGTATATCTTCATAAAACTATAGGCTAACCTCTCACACCAGCTACTCCCTTTAGCATTTCCAATTATGCTCCTATCTGAGAAAACTATAAGTGATTTGAATCCCGGAGGTATTCGCTCAAATGAATCCGTAACTGCTATACCTCTATTTTCTATAGCCAATCTAAAAGCAGAAAAACCATATTTTTCGTCATCTACGTAAGTTGGATGATAATTACTAAAAGTTTTTGTCACAAGAGCTTTTTCATAGTTATTACTGACCAAGACAACTGCAGGTAGCTCTATATGATCAAGTAAGCCAGCAACGTTGGATGCTATGTTTAATGGATCTAACGATGACGACTCTGGAAGTAATAGAAGAGGTCTAAACTTAGAATCTGCAAAGGTAATTGAATCAAGGTTTATAGTCTTAGAAATCTCCGAAAACGCATCAGCTAAGGATACATACGCCAAGACTTTATCAGACAATCTAAAGAAATCACTTAAGTCCGAAACTGTTGAAAGAATTAGTTCTCCATCATATAATATAACCTCATCGAATTTATCAGTCAAATACGGTACATATTTTAATAATGTTTCAACCGATGTTTTGGGTAACTCCCTCTTTTTAACAACCTTTGAAACTTTCAAAATAGCTCTACGCGTATTTTCATCGTTAATCCATGTTTTCCTAAAGGTATCTGGATCACCAAAACCGCATTTAGGGTCATGAAGAGCGCACAAAGCGGAAAATACTGCAGCCTTTTCCCACACATTTTTTGGGGAATAATAAGATGTTGGATCCAAAACGTGTGGAGACCATGGATTTGACACTCCCTTCCAGTCCGTTACGACAAGCAATTTCCTTTTACCGTTATCTCTATCACTATACCTACTGGATTTCTCTAATTCGGTAGGTTTAATTCCTATTCTTTCGATGACATGAGGTAAGCCAGAAACATAGGGATTATCTTTCAACAACTCTTTTGCTTCTTCTTCGAGGTTATATTGCTTAATTTTCTCGATTAATCGCTTAAGTAAGATTAGACTAGCCTTAGCATCTTCGACGGGGTCATGTTCGGTATGCGGGACTAACATTGATAAGGCTCTAGGTCTAAATCCCGGTTCAACTAAACATTGCAGATACAGTGTATCGATTATCCGATTTTTGAAATCAACATTATATATATCACTGATTAACTTTAAATCGTGTCTTAAGATGTTGTGACCGACTAATATGGCATTAGACTCAGATATGATTCGAATGAACTTTATTAATTTATCGATATCATTTTTACTAAAGTAGAAAGATGTCATTTGTCCATCGTCTATACTCGAAAAAACTATACCGCCAGCTTCAACGGATTGTCCATCCAAACTGACCTCTAAATCTAATCCAACTATGCCATCCTCAAGTGATTTTTTGATTATCTTTGCATCGTCGACAAAATCAACCTTTTCAAGGATTTCTAGAGCGTTCTCTGGGTGTTCTAATATTACCTCTTTCCACAAGTCGATATACTCAGGCAAACGCAATAAGTCTGGTTTATTTGCCAAAATCTCCTTAAATCTATCGTCCCCGTGTTCGACTAGATATTTTAGCAGTACTTTAAGATCATTAACTTTACAAACGCTTAAAAGTTCATTACAAGTTATTTTACCTTCTAAATACCTACAGATATACTTAGCTGTTTTAAATATTGAGAGATTAAATGGAAATTTTGATAGAAGCTTATACAATTTTATCCTTATTTCAGTCATTATTATTTAATTTCTTGTCCAAACTCTTCTATTTATCTCTTTTTGCCATAAGTAACCATAAATAATTTAAAATTTTAGAAAGACTTATACTTCAGGTTTAATGGATTTACCTTTTCTGTATTTTAAAAAAACTATTGCAAACTTAAAATTTTTGTCGTTTTCTATAAATTCCCATTACTCTCCATTTTCAAACTCTTTAAGTTCATCTGGTAAGCGTCTTCTTAAGACCTCTAAATTTGCTATCCATACTGTCGTCCTCATAAAAATAACTTGACGACAAATCAAATAAATATGTTTCTACCTTTGCGGTAAACCTAAATGAAATAAAAATATTTTTATAACTCAAATTTATGGAGGTAAGATCTTTCTCTCTTTATTAAATAGTATTAAACCCGGGACTGCTAATGGTAATAAGAGTATCTCTACTCTAAGATTCTCAATTGCATTCCATTCTTCCCCCAATATCAATGCATCGAGACCACTTGCAATTAAGACTAATACGTAAAGTAGTCCAAAGACAACGAGCATTAGAGATCCAAAGTAAAAGAAGGGTTTAATGTCATCCACTGTTAACCCTCTAAGGAATATCGCCGAAATTACAATTAGAACAAAACCTCCAAATACATCACTGGGTATGATTTGAGTAAATTGCTTTTCCATAAGTCCGCAGATAATTTCAGCAATACCCAATATTAAAGTCACTGCAAACAGTATAAACGAATAAGCCTTGTATTTCATTTATGGTACCCCCAATCCGTAGTGAATAGCTATATACACTATCCAAGCAACGATATACGCCAAGATTAGTTCATACACTACAACAAAGGTTGTCCACTTCCAACTTCCAAGCTCTGATCTCAATACACCTATCGTAGCTAAACACGGAACGTATATGAGAGTTATGACCATTAGAGCTAAAGCCGATGCTGGAGTGAAATGCTTTGATATAACATCTGCTACACTTTCTTCTCCAACACCGTATATCATTCCAAAAGTTCCGACAACAATTTCCTTAGCCATAAAACCTCCAAGTAAAGCCACTCCCGCTGTCCAGTCCAATCCTAAAGGCTTTATTACTGGTTCAATGATGTGGCCTATGATAGATGCGTAGGAATTCTGAACGAGTTCACCGCCGTTAGTTGCACTCCATGGATGAGTCGTTAAGAACCACATCACTACTGCACCTATAAATAAAACAGTTGCAGCCTTCTTCAGAAAGAGTCGTGTTCTAGCCCATGCATTACTTAAAACACTTTTAAAAGTCGGTATTTCATAGGGTGGCATCTCTAGAAGTAATGGTGAAGGTTTTCCTCTGAATACAAATTTCCTGAAAACCGTAGCCATTATTCCAGCTAAAAGGATTCCGAGCAGATACATTGATGTTATCACAGCTCCAGCAATCTCCTTAAAGAATACCCCAGCAAATAACATATAAACTGGCAGTCTTGCACTGCAAGACATAAGTGGATTTACCATTATCGTAATCTTTCTATCTGTTTCATCTTCAATCGTCCTCGTAGCCATTATCGCTGGAACGTTGCAACCAAAGCCAAGAAGCATAGGAATAAAAGATTTGCCTTGCAAACCAACCTTTGTCATAGCTCTATCCATTACGAACGCAGCCCTTGAGAGATAACCAGAGTCTTCAAGGATTGCTAAGGCTATAAATACGAACGTAATCGGCGGAAGGAACACTAAAACAAAACCCCAACCACCAAATATTCCATCTCCAATAAACGATGCCAATTCTGGATTTGAAATACTACTCTTAGCCCAATCCGAGCAAAATGAAAAGAACAAATCAATGGCATCACTAAAGGGAGCTGAAACCGTGAACGAAAACTGAAAAACTGCCCACATAAGTGCTAAAAATATTGGAATTCCGAGATACTTATCAAGAACAACGGTATCTATTAGATCTGAAAAAGTCTGTGGCTTTTCAACTCTTTCAACACATTTTCCAACAATTTCTCCAATTTTTTCATACCTTGCAAGGGCTAGCTGTGTTACGAAATCCATGCTTTAACAACCTCCTCATCAATCCCAGCTTTTCTGAGTATATCCTCATCAAGCTCAAGTATTTTTATCGCAACAAATCTTGGCGGATATTCTGGCAAGATGTTGTTTTCAATAACCTTGTTTTTAACAACTTCAATTGCTTTTTCAACGCCATCGTTGTATCTAATAATTGGCTTTTTAGGATTTTTTGCAGCAAAAACTATTGCCTTTTTTAACTCTTCAATACCTTCACCTCTAATTGCAACCATAGGTACTACTGGAACTCCTAACTCAATTGATAGCTTTCTAGAATCTATTTTGTATCCTCTTGATTTCGCTAAATCCATTTTGTTCAAGGCTATGACGAGATTTGCTTCCATTTCAATCAGTTGAAGAGTGAGATATAGATTTCTCTCAATATTGGATGCATCAACGATGTTAACAACTACATCTGGTTTTTCGTTTAAAATATAATCTCTTGCAATTTTTTCATCTATTGAAGTAGCAGTTAAACTGTAAATTCCTGGTAAATCTACTATCTGCATTTTTATACCTTTATACTCACAAATACCTTCTTTTTTTTCTACAGTAACTCCCGGCCAGTTTCCAACTTTTTGCCTTGCACCAGTTAATGCATTAAATATTACACTCTTTCCCACATTCGGATTTCCAGCTAAAGCAACTTTTATCATTCCTTCACCTCCACTATTACGTTTTCAGCCTCAATTTTGCGGAGAGAAAGATAATAGCCTCTAACTTCTATCTCTACTGGGTCTTTCAGAGGAGCATTTCTAACAACTTTAACTTCTGCTCCCTTAGTTAATCCCATTCCCAAGAGTTTTTGTCTTAGGATTGTATCTCCCTCTATGTCTAAAACAATGGCTTTTATTCCCGGTTTTAGGCTGTGAAGTCTTCTCATAATTAAAAAATTTAATTTAGCTGAATAAATATTTTATCCTAATAAATTTAGGTTGATTTGGACAAACCTAAGAGATTTAGGTTTTTGATAAATTTCCTAAGAGTCTAAAAAAGAGTTTAAAAGCATTTTAAGCTCTCTTGTAATTGTAAACTTCCTCAAGGAATTTGAAAAAGCTGTGGAAAGCCTTGGCAACTCTCAAGAGGAGGATCGAGTTAAGTCCATGCGGCAAGGTTATCACCTTGCCTTTTGCATGGCGATCGAGATAATTTACGTAATCGATCGCGATTTGCTGATTTATGCGGGCTCCTATGTTCTTCTTGTAGCTCGATATAATTCAGCAGTAAAGCCTTTCGAGCCGGTGACCCGGGTTCAAATCCCAACCGGAGCATTTATTCAGCAAATAAATAATCTCTCTCCACACGATATAGTCGTCGATTAGTTTCTCGAAAAATTCGTGATTGTGGAAACCGTGATCCATGAGCATTTTTAAAACTCTTTCGAACTCTTCGAAATCCATTTCGTATTTTTCTCTGAACTTTTCGTCTATCCTTTTCAGCGTATTTATGTCGTAAAGTTTCTGTTTTATTATTGTGCTATCCTCTACATCTAAGACGATGGCTTTTGTTTCTGGTTTTAGATCATGAGACCTTCTCATAGTTAAAGAATTCAATTTAGCTGAATAAATATTTAATCCTAATAAATTTAGGTCAATTTAGATAAACCTAAAAGATTTAGATTCCTAATAAATTTCCTAAAAGTTTAAGCTCTCTTAACCCTTCTAATAGTTACCAACTTTCCTTTATCCTTTCCTAACCATAACAAATGATTTCGAGTGGTTACATCATAACATAACCTCTAAAAGATTTGATCTTGCCAATTGAGCGAACCAGCATCTAAGCGAAGAATCGTTCTATTCTATTTACTTCACTTATTAATTTAAATCTATTAAAGATTATACAATTTGGTTTACACATACTTAAGCATACAAAATTAAAAATAATTTAGAGAAATTTAATCAGCTAAGGTATGAAATTATTTGAATTTTCTTCTCTTTTCCTAATCTATTCCTTTTTCTCTTAATTTCTCTCTTTAATTGCTTTCTAACTTCTCCCCTTAATATCTTAATCTCTTTTTCAAGTTCTCTAATCCTTTCAAAAGAATAATCTCCGCCTATACTGTTGAACTTTATCTCCATTTCAGCCTTCTCTAACTTTAAACGATTCAATTCTTTAGTAAGCTCAAAAACCTTCTTTTTAAGGTTTTCTCTTTCTGAAACAAGTCTTTCTTTCTTCTTCTCAAGCTTTTCAATCTTAGCCCTCAATTCCTCAATTTCTCTTTTCAATTTTTCATTTAAGGAATTGTTTTTACTGTTTTTCAAAAGTTCTAACTCCCTCATGTGAACAATACTGAATGTTTTAGGTTCCAGACTCTTATCTTGGCAAGCTATCCACATCAGAGCTCCTATTGGAGCTTTATAATTTCCACATCTTATTTGCTCAAAAGCTTCTTGTGGTGTTAAGTTAAGATTGCAGAACTTTCTAAGTAAAATCCTTTCTACCATCTTTGAGAATGGACTTTTTTGTTTGCACGCTGAAATGAGCTCCGCATGTAAGAGGAATTTATCTTCGTAATCTATCCCCAGCTTTCTTGCAATCTTTTTGAGATCGTTTTCATCGAGTGATGTTCCTAATATTCTACAGATACTGTATCCCTCCAATTCCCAAAGATGTCTCATGTAATCTATTATTATGTTAGGATTAAATATTATTTATCCTAAATATTTTTGATTCTTAGGTTTTAAACCTAAAAATCTAAGAACTATTATCCTTTATAACGCCATACAGCCAAAGCCACAATGCATCCTATTAAAACTGCAATTGCCCCAATTACATTACCTTCAGATTCTGGCTTTTCAATTCCCTCGAATAACTCGTAATCTGGTTGTGTTAGGAATTTATTTCTTAAATCCTCCCATTCTTTTCGGAATTTTTCTATCTCCTCTTTACTTGCCTTCTCTGGCACTCCATACTTCACTTTCTTTCTTAAAACAAAGTAATCTTCTGGAAAAACATCGTCCTTGACATCGGCAGTAAAACATTCACCAGTAGATTTGCGACAAATTGTGAAACAGAAGTAACTTGCGTTTATGTTCATGGCAATCTTTTTTAAGTTTTTCATGCTCATGTTCTTTACTTCTGTCCCATTTGGCAAGATTATATGAAACTCACCCCTATTTCCAGTTATGTACTGAAAGCATTGACATGTGCAAGGTGTGGGTAGATTGCTTATGATCTTAATATCATCTCTCTTTGGTATTTCTTCACCCCAAACATTCTTTATTCCTAAAAGTGTTGCACGAAATGAAATTACAAGGCACGGACATAATCCCGTTGCATTCGCAAACTCTTTCTCTATTATAGCCTTTATTTCCTCATCAGTCTTTCCCTGTTTTTTTAGCATCTTTACTTTCATCTTTTTTGCCATCTCATTGTGATACTTTCCGATTTCATCTATTGTTATGTTTATTATCTTCCCTCCATCATCAACTACAATTGGCTCCAATTCAAACTTGGGTGGAGGAGATGCTCCGGGCATGTGTGCTTCTATTGGTAAAGATGCCATTAACGCTATTAAAAAACAAAGTACTACAATTACAAGTCTCATGATTATAAATCTTATCTAGCTGAATAAATATTTTGCCCTAATAAATTTAGGTTATTTGGTAATGAACCTAATTGAAATTGATAGTGATTGAAGCTGTAATCTGAGTTCAGATTTCAATCTCGATGTGGAAAGGATATGGCAAGCTTCTCAAAACAAGAAATATGTATTTTGAGTACAGTAAAATAAGGAAAAGTTATCTTATCCTTCCTCTTCCAAGAGATGCAAAGATTCCAATGAAACAAAGCACTGTAAACAGCGTAAAGGAGACTCTGGCACTCTCAATCAGCATGGGATAATACTCTGGAGTTATCTTAACCCTTCCCATTAAAATTGAGAAAACTAGCATAACGAGTGCCATACTTAATATCTGCCCTATTAAACGCATTGTTGCAACAGTTGCAGATGCCACTCCAAAGAATTTTCTCTCAACAGAACTCATTATCGCATTCGTGTTTGGTGAACTGAACAAAGCCAAGCCGAAGCCCAAAAGCATGAGATTCGCAACTATTAAGCTAATTGAAGTTTTTTCATCGATGTTTGAGAAGATAAAGAGACTTAAAGTTGTCACAGCCATACCAGCAGAAGCAACGACTCTTGGTTCTATTCTATCTGACAACCAGCCAGCAAACGGTGCGAAAATAGCCATAATAACTGGCTGCGAGATTAAAATTATGCCAGCATTCTGAGGATCAAAGCCCTTAACGTACTGCAAGTAGAGGCTTAAGATAAAGCCAACTGCAAAAGTTGCACTGTAGTTTAGC
>Ga0190369_1000133_pt1 | contig 10754 bp, 10 predicted proteins | sample 4872181213_MG_FD_165051 | JGI IMG/M metagenome (GOLD analysis project Ga0190369, IMG submission 165051) | Hydrothermal vent microbial mat bacterial communities from Southern Trench, Guaymas Basin, Mexico - 4872-18-12-13_MG | ecosystem: Environmental > Aquatic > Marine > Hydrothermal vents >... | reverse complement strand
GGTGTTATTCCATAACTTTCCAGTATCATTAGGACTTCTTGCGTTCTACCGACTGCAAACGCTGGGATTATGACATGCCCACCTATATCCAACGTATCCAAAATGCTTTCAACAAAAGCCTTTTCAAGCTCTTTTCTATCTGGGTGTTCTACTCCGAAATAAGTACTTTCAACTATTAGTATATCAGTTTCTGGGTATTTCAAGTCCGCTGGCTCTAGTAAACGGGTTTCTTCGAGTTTTATGTCCCCAGAGTAGAGTATGTTTAGCTCCCCTCTTAGATGAACGCTAGCACTTCCCGGAATGTGCCCAGCACTAAAGAATTCCACTTCATAGCCCTTTACGTTAAACGGTTCCTCGTAATCCACTTCTATCGTGTTACTTTCGAACTGCATGAACTCCTTCTTTGTGTAAGGTGGCGGATGCATTATGTTCATGGAATCCTTTAGAAGTATAGATGAAAGCTCCTTTGATGGTGGTGTCATGTAAATTGGAGGATCGTAGTACATTAGATTTGGAGCAACTCCTACGTGATCTAGGTGACCATGTGTGATTATAACTGCTGACGGTGATGCTCCATCTAATGGAAACTCTGGAGGATTAGAAGGTTTTAGACCGTAATCTAAGATAATCGAATCTACCATTATCGCTGATCTTCCGACTTCTTTGCATCCTCCGAGGAACTTTATTACAGTCATTCCTTAAAACTCCCTTATATTTGAATAAATACATTTCGGTAACAGATTTAAAGCTAACACTCCACTCCAATTTTATGAGATTTCCAATTGATCCACTATTTCCAATCAAACACGTCTACGTATACAAGTGGGAATTTGACGATTCTAAGAGTTTGAAGGATATTGCTGAAAGGATTAAAAAGCATCACTACTACGTTATGCCTAAGGAAAACTTACTCGTAATAACAACACCAGTGAAACCAACGGTAATAATTGTCTTAATTCAAAGAGATGAAAAGGGCGGAGATCTAATCGTTATAAACATGGATAAGTATTATACAAGGATAAAGGTTATACAGGGTATTTGGATATTTCAAAACAAGTCGGGAATTAAGGTTATTAATTTAAAATATCTTTAATTTTAATATATCGTTTAATTTTAATATATCGAAAAGACAGATGGTGATACAACATTATTGTTGATAAAGTATTTAAATCGTTCACAGTATGGTTTTTGTCACAACCAAAAGACATATCCAAATTTTCTTATCAAGTCGTAACCGTTTTCGAATCTCTTACTTAAATCGACTTTTAGTATAGCTGCCTCAGATAAACCGTAAGGAATTGCACATGAACCAACTGTAACAACCATTCCATCTTGTTCAACCTTCAAAACCTTATAAGGTTCATGAGATCTTACAACGACTTTAACGTCTAAAGCTTTTAATAGCTTTTTCGTGGCTATTTTTCCGAAGAAGTACATAAATCCTCTGTTGTAATTTTCGCCGCAGTAATCTTTTTCCCAAGGATCGTTCCAAAGCATCTCCAGTTTTGTATTCTCATCTGGACGTTCTATATCTCTTCTACTAATGTCGTTTTCGTCTATTCTTTTCGATTTTGTAGGTACTCCTCCGTGAACTAGCCAGATTTCGTTTTCAACTAAAGCGGAAATCGGCATCTTATCCCAAAGCTTTTGCAAAAGTCTGTATATTTCCTCAGCATCTCTTCCAAGATTTGTACTCAAATAATACGGTAAGTCGTGTGGGTAAACCTGAGTACTTTCGTGGTTACCTCTTAGCATTATAGCTTTCCCATCTACAAACATCTTTAATACTTCTGAATAAACTTCTATAGGATACATTCCTCTATCTGCGTAATCCCCTAAAAATATCACTTTTCCCTCAAATTTTTTCTTAATGATATTAAAAGTCTCTAAGTCCGCATGTAGATCGCCAACGATCGTAAAAACGCTATCTTCTATTAAGACCATTCTTTCCCTTGGCATTAAACTGATAGCTTCTTCGATTAGCTCTTTTAGATCCATAACAAAAACTTTATAGAAAGATTTAAAATCGTTTTTATCTTTACGAAAGTATTTCAATCAAAACGATTCGACACTTTTAAAGTGATAGACGATTTGTTCTGTCCAAAATGCGGAATGCTTAAGAGTAGATGCATATGCAATAAAAAGAGTATCAGAGAAAAGAATCTTGAACTGCTAAAGAAATTTGGATATAGGGATTTTCTAAAACCAATATTTGACAGAGATGATGAAATCGTGCTCTATAGAGTCTTTAAACCATTTAACGAATATCCAAGCGTTGAAGTAAGGACTGTTAAACAGCTTGAAGAAGTTTTGAGGAGGAGAGGGATAGTCAAATTCTATCCATTTCAGGCAAGGGCTATTGAAGAGATAAGAAAAGGAAGGAATGTAGTTATAACTGCACCAACGGGCTTTGGAAAAACTGAAGCTTTCGTAATTCCTATGCTTGAGAAGATCTCAAGAGGTGGAATTGGTTTGATATTTTATCCAACTAAAGCCCTCGCAAGAGATCAAGAATTAAAGATCAAAGAATACGCTTCATCTCTTGGTTTAGTTGCTGTTAGATTCGACGGAGATACACCTCAAAAGGAGAGAAAACTTGTATTTAGTGGGAGAGCGGATGTAATTCTTACAAATCCAGATATGGTCGATTACCATTTGAGGAATACCCCCGCTTTTAGAAGGATTATCAGAGATTTGGAGTTCGTTGCAGTTGATGAACTTCACGTTTATACGGGTTTACTTGGATCAAATATGCACTATTTGATAAAACGTCTTTCGAGGTTTGCTGACTTTCAGATTGCATGTGCTTCTGCAACTCTATCGAATGCTAAGGAGTTTGCTGAAGAGTTATTCGAAAGGGAGTTCGTTCATATTCATGGAGAGCACAGAAAAGGAGTTCTACATTTCGTTATGATCTATTCTGATAGCATATACGCAACTATAAAGGATTTGGTTAAATCTCTTTACGGAAAGAAGATTTTAGTTTTTGGAAACAGCTATAAGAGTGTAGAAACTATAAACTGGATTTTAAAGAAAGAAGGGATAAATTCTGCTGTTCACAAGGGTGGATTGCCAAGAGATGTTAGAGAAAATGTTGAAAAAGCCTTCAGAGATGGAAAACTTAGAGTTGTTGTAGCAACTCCAACTCTCGAACTTGGGATTGACATTGGTGATGTAGACATCGTTATCTCGGAGCTAGTTCCATACAATCAATTCGTTCAGAGAGTAGGAAGAGCTGGAAGAAAGGGGCAAGAGGCGATTGGAGTTTTAGTTTTGAGGGCAGAGGATTCTATAAGCACTTATTACAAAAATAAACCAGAAGAGTACTTCAAGGAGGAGAGCTTGGGATACGTCGAAAAGAGGAATGAAGAGGTTATGAAGTATCAGATAGTTTCAATGTGCATTGAAAAGCCTTTGAACGTTGAAGATGTTGATGAGGATGTATTAAAGCAATTAAAAGCTGAAAAACTCGTTTACGAGTTCAACGGAAAACTATTTGCAACAGAGAGGGGAAAAGATTTCGTCAAAGGATTCAATATGAGGGGTATTGGAGATAGCGTAAAGATGTTTTGTGATGGTGAATTTATCGGTGAGAGAAGCTTGCCGATTGCTGTAAAGGAGTTGTATCCAAATAGTGTAATAATACACAATGGACAGAGGTATAGATGTGTTGATGTAGACATAAACTCTTTGAAAGCAGAACTCGTAAGAGAAGATTACAGTGATGAGATAACAGAGCCTTTATATCTGTCGATTCCTCGTATAGTTAGAGTTGAGGAGGAGATAGGTGATCCAGTTAACGCTTTTTATTGTTCTTTAGAAATTACAATTAGAGTTTACGGATACATTGAAAGAGGTGTTTTTTCAAAGGAAAAAAGAGACATAGTCTATTTAGATGAGCCGATTGGCTATACCTTTAGTACAAAGGGATTTTTGTTCTCTGCTCCTTTTCCTCCAGAGGAAGACTACGAAGACTATTACGCTGGGAGTTTTCACGCTTTAGAGCATGTCTTAATCGAATCTAGTGATGCGTTGACTGGTGGTGGAAGTAGGGAAATTGGTGGAATTTCTACGCCAGAAGGAGATATATTCATTTACGATGCAACAATCGGTGGAAGTGGATTGAGTAAACTACTGTTTAAGAGGTTAAGAAGGGCTTTTGAAATAGCATACGAGATCTTGAAGAATTGTAAATGTAAGCGAATCGATGGATGTCCCCGTTGCACCTACAGCTATCAATGTGGAAACAACAACCAGCCTTTGAATAGAATTGGAGCAATGAAAATAGCTGAGCTCGTTTTAAAGGGAGTTAAAAGAGAAACAGACTGGGAGAAATATTCTGAAATAGCTGAGTTTAGATATTATCCTTAGAGCGTAAAGGACATATGTCCAAAGCTTAAATATGCATCTAAGATGATGAAACGGGTGAGCTTCTGATAGGTGATGAAAGGATGGCTGGCTGAGATATTTTAAATATATTATAGTTCACCATTAGGAATCTCCAACACATTTTTTGATCTAATGTTCAGTGCTCACTACTATCTGTCTGTTATAATTTTAATTGGAGAGTTTTCCAAGAATAGACTTTAGGAGGTTTTAGAGCATAGTCATTTGCAAGTTCTATTAATTTTCTATCTTCTGTCACTAGAGCTAATCTAAACACGACAGAAGTTGCATATATCATTCGATCGAAGTAATCCTTCAAGCCTTTGTCGATCAAAAGTCTATCCGCAATTTCCTCAATCTCAGAGTTCGTGAGTAGCGTAGGTTTAGGTAGGTCTTCAGCAAAAACACTATTTAGTCCAATTCTGTAATCTTCTAAGAGATCTATCCCATCCTTTAGCAATCTCAAAATTATGAACTTCGCTTCGATCAAAGAGATAGGATTGTAATACACTTCAAACTTCTTTAACACCTTTGGAAAGTTCTCTTCCAATCTATCTATCTCGACATCAATCCCAAAAAGCAGTAGGAGATATGATGTATCGAGCAAAATCTTATTCAACTATATCTACCTCCTTTTGAGCTTCGACACTTAAATTTTCAATTTCTTCAACACTTAGCTTTACCTTTTTAGGCTTCTTAAGCAGTTCCTCGATTGTGGAGGTAACTTCTATCAGAAGTTTCCCTTCGCTCACAACCTTTGCTATAACCGTGTTTCCCGGTTTTAGATTTAGAATTTTCCTGAGTTTAGCAGTCGTGTATATCTCACCCTTCTTTCCAACCTTTAATTTAAATTCAGATGTATTTGAATTCATCAGATTTAATTTATTATCGGAAATATTTCAGTCTTTCGGATTTAAATAGAAATATTAGTTAAACCTTTTTTAACGTTCCAATACAATTCATTAAAGTGAACGTTGTAGATCTGTTCGCTGGAGCTGGAGGATTTAGCAGAGGGTTTGAATTAGCTGGATTTGAGTTAGTCGTTGCTGTAGAGAACTTTAAACCAGTTGCAAATACCTATATGCAAAACTTTCCAAACACGGAAGTAATAGTTAAAGACATCAAAGAGGTTAGAGGAGACGAAATAATTAAGATTTGCGGTGACGTAGATGTTTTAATCGGCTCACCACCATGTGAACCCTTCACTAAAGCAAATCCAATGATTTTAAAGTCTAAGGATAGATTGTATAAAGACAAGAGGGGAATTTTAACCTTACACTTCATAAGACTCGTAAAAGAATTGAAACCTAAAATCTTTGTAATGGAGAACATTCCCGGAATACTAAAGTTAAAAAGAGCGTTAATCAATGAGTTTAAAAAAGCTGGATACGATGTGTACTTCAATGTTCTGAAGGCAGAAGATTACGGGAATCCATCAAGGAGAACAAGAGTATTTATATCTAATGTTAAAATAAATCCGAAACCTTGTGAAAAGAGATTGAAAGTAATGGACGCTTTGAAGGGTTTAGACGATTTCAATGTTATTCCAAATCATGAACCAGTAAAAATTCCTAAAAGCAAAATAGATAAGATTAAAAAACTTAAATGGGGTGAAAGTTTAGTAAAATTCGAAGGATTAAAGAAAGAGTACAAAAACTGGATAAGGCTTCATCCATACAAACTCGCACCAACCGTAATGGGTAATTCGAGATTTATTCACCCATTTGAAGATAGGTTGTTAACTGTTAGAGAACATGCAAGACTTATGGGATTTCCAGATTATCACGTGTTTTTTGGAGGTAAAAACGTTCAATACGAAATGGTTGGTGAAGCAGTTCCAGTACCTCTTGCTAAAGCAATAGCAGATGTAGTAAGAGATTTATTGAATTAAGCTGAGGTTTATCAATGGATATTCCAAGGATTGTGATAGCTGGAACTAACAGTAAAGTCGGAAAAACTATGATCTCGATAGGTTTAATGAGAGCTTTAGTTAATAGGGGCTATGTCGTTCAACCTTATAAAATCGGGCCTGATTTCATAGATCCCGGATTTCATCACATCGCAACTGGGAGGTATTCGAGGAACTTAGACAGCTTTATGCTTGACAAGTATAGCTTAATCGAAACATTCCAAAAAAACTTTAGGAATGCAGATATTGCGATAATTGAAGGTAAAACTGGACTATACGATTCTGCTGATGCAATAAGCGAAAAAGGTAGCACCGCAGAGGTATGTAAGATTTTAAAGGCTCCAGTATTATTGGTTGCAAATGCTGAAAGAATTAATAGAACTATAGCAGCAATACTACTCGGATACAAACTGTTCGATCCTGAAGTCGATATAAAGGGAGTTATACTGAACAGAGTTGGAAATCGAAGACATGCCGAAAAGGTAAAAAATGCAACAGAAAAACTTGCAAAACTAAAGGTCTATGGAATAATTCCAAGAGAAAAAATAGACATGCCTTACAGACATCTTGGATTGATTCCAGCTTATGAAAGAGAAGTCGATGAGTTGCTGGATAAATTAGCTAATCTAATCGAGAGATACGTAAACATCGATGAAATAGTAGATACAGCGTATAAAGCACCACCAATAGAATACTACGAAATAGAAAGAGAAGAAAAACACAAGCCGATGATAAAAATTGGCGTCATTAGAGATAGGGTTTTCTCATTTTACTATCAGGACAATATAGATGAACTGTCGAATTACGCAGAAATAGTCTACATTGATTCCTTAAAAGATAAAAAACTTCCAAAAATCGATGCATTGTATATCGGAGGAGGATTCCCAGAAGTTTTTGCAGAAGAACTCGAAAAGAATTCAAAACTGAGAAACGAAATATACGAATTCTGCGAAGAAAACGGCGTTGTTTATGCGGAGTGTGGTGGGCTGATGTATCTTGGCAAAAGTATAGTGATCAACGGAGAAGAATACGAGATGGTTGGATTTCTTCCGATAAAAACTGAAATGCATAATAGATTTCAAGCTCAAGGCTATTGCATCTATAAAACTGAAAAAAGCTGTATAATTGCAAGGAAAAACGAAACGGTAGTGGGGCATGAGTTTCACTACTCTAAGGTTATACCTTTAAAAGAGCTAGACTTCGTATTTAAAGTCAAGAGAGGATACGGCGTAAATGGAGAACACGATGGTATAACGAAAAAGAACGTATTAGCAAATTACATCCATGTACATTTCCTGTCAAATAAAAACGTGGTTAAAAGGTTTGTAAACTACGTGAAAAAATTTAAAAAGGATTAGACACAACCAGTTGGTTTTGGCAAACCAGCAATTCTACAAGCGTCCTTAGCTGGACCCTGTGGGAACAGCTTGTAGATGTATTGCAAGTCACAGTTTGGATTTACTTCTTTCTTACAGAACTTTACAAGCATTCTAATTGGTGGAGCTACTCCGTATTTTAGGAAGTATTCTCTAAGATACCTTATTATTTTCCAGTGCTCTTCTGTGAGTTCCTGTATTGGTGTAGGACTAAATCTGGAATCTCTTGCTAGAGCAAGAGCTACTTCTTCGTCCCATTCCTCCCAATCCTGTAAGAATCCGTCTTCATCAAGTCTAAGCTTCTTTCCCTTAACTTCAAGCTCTGGCATTTAATTCACCTCCACTCTAATAAGCTTTTCCTATACGCCACATATATAATTTACGGTATTTTGTTTTCTTGGTGATCTTATCAAATTCGGTAACACCTGTATCCTATCAAAAACCAAAAAACTTATTATCTAACAGCTTTGAAGCTTACTAAAACTGGAGGTGCAAAGATGGCAATCTATGAGCTTTCACGCAGAAAATTTCTAATTGTTGCAGGTTCACTTGCAATAGCGTCTTTGGCGGGAGGTAACGTATTAGCATTCAAAAAAGCAATAGAAAAAGAAAGAGAGCGAAGTAAGTACAAATGGGCAATGTTCGTAGATGCTACTAAGTGTACAGAATGCGTAAAATCTATTGGATTAGATAAGAAACCACCCTGCGTTATTGCATGTGATAGAGAAAACAACGTTCCAGAATTCGGCGATAAGTTGAGAGATCCACAGTGGATAAAGATCATAGGACTCAAATCAGAGTTGAGCGGTGAGGTGATATACTTCCCCTTGATGTGTCAGCACTGTGAACACCCAGCGTGTGCAGAGGTATGCTTATCTAAGGCTACGTTTGTGAGGCCTGATGGGATTGTCTTAATAGATTACCACAGATGCATAGGATGCAGATACTGCATAGTTGCATGCCCATTCGGTGCAAGAAGTTTTAACTGGTATCCACCAGAGGAGGGATTAAAAGAGATAAGTCCCCTAGTCCAAACAAGAGGGCATGGAATTGTAGAGAAATGTACGTTCTGTGTTGAAAGAATTGATAGAGAAGTCCAAAGGGCTGAAAAGGAGGGAAGGAAGCCTAAGCCAATTCCAGCATGTGTTGAAGCATGTCCAAACAACGCTTTAGTTTTTGGAAACATCCTCGATCCAGATTCTGATGTTTACAAAATGGTTGTAAAGTATAAGCCTATAAGGTTAAGAGCTGAACTTGGAACGAACCCAAGTGTTTACTACAGGTTGTGAGGTGATACTATGGAGGTTGAGTTTAAGAAGATTGAAGGTACATCGCTTGGGTATTGGGCATTTGTAATAATTACTGGAGCAATCGCAGCAGCTGGAGTTGGAGCATGGCTTGATTGCTATATTCACGGTGATTACTTAACAAATCTAAACAACTCAGTCACATGGGGTCTCGTTATCGCAGGTGTTCTACTTGCAATCGGTCTCAGTGCAGGAGCGGCATTGGTCTTTACGGCTTTAGATCTATTTGGTAAAAAGGAATTTGAGGTTTTCTCAAGGTTTGGTCCACTTTTTGCAGCGTTGTGGATCGGTGCAGCTTTAGCATACATCTTCATGGATATAGGAAGAGTAGACAACATGCTACCAAATGTCATAATGAACTTCAACCCAACATCGATATTTGCATGGAACGCATTCTTGTATACATCGTATTTAGCGATAGTTCTGCTTGAGCTATTTGTAAGATTTGAAAAGATGGAAAGGTTGACAAAGTTACTCGGAGTTCTTGCAGTTGCATGGGCAGTTGCAGTCCACACGGGAACGGGTTTAATCCTTGGTATGATTTTCTCAAGGAGTCTGTACCACTCACCACTGCATGGACCGATATTCGTAGCTTCAGCGATTTCAAGTGGAACGGGTTTAGCAATAGTTACTCTATACCTAACGTTCAAATTCACAAATAGAGAGTTGTCCGTTGATTTAATAAGACCCCTTGCAAAAATAATGGGTATTACAGCGATGATTATCGGTTATATGCTAATATGTGAATTCTTCACATTGATGTACGAGCCAGCAAACTGGAAAGCTGGTTTCTTCGCATACTTCAGCCCGTTCTGGGCTTTTATGTACTGGGGAATGATATTCATAGTCGGAATAATTATACCAGTCTTCATAATATGGAATCCGTCACAAAGAGTCAGAAACTCAATCAAGTGGCTTAGCGTAGCTGGAGTTCTGAACACAATTGGAATCTGGTGCGAGAGGATGTTTGTTACAGTGCCCGGGCTAGCTTTTCCAAGGGAGTTAATACCGGGTTATGAAACTGTGTATCCAAGTTACTTATCAAAACCACTGATGTACTTCCCAAGCTTGCACGAATGGCTTATGTTCTTTGGTATATTTGCAGCAGTTTACTTCTTATACGCATTGGGAATTAAGTTCTTTGCAATATTGCCTGAGAAAGCGGGGTGATGGAAAATGATAGAGTACTTCTTTGGTGTTGTCGTACCGTATGCAGCGATAGTGATATTCATAGTTGGAACGATATACAGGATTATAGACTGGGCTAGATCGGCAGTTCCATTGAAAATCCCCGTTACCGCTGGGCAACAGGATTCTCTACCGTTTTTGAGGAGAACTATATACGACAGAATTGACAACCCATCCTCAAAATTAGGAGTAATAGTAAGGATGTTTTTTGAAGTATTCTTGATGAGGAGTCTGTTTAGGAACATAAGATTTTACCACGAGAAGCTTGAAATCGTTGACACGAGGTGGCTTTGGTTCTTTGCAATGGCATTTCACTACTCGTTGCTTGTAATACTGATAAGACATCTCAGATTCTTCACAAATCCGATTCCAGATTTTGTAAAACTAATAGACTGGATCGATGGAGTGATGAAGTTCTGGGTACCACCGATATACGTTACTGGCGTATTAGCTTTGGCATCGCTTGCATTCCTATGGGGTAGGAGGATATTTCTTGCAAAGGAAAGAGCAGTTTCGCTACCATCTGATCACTTTGTATTGTTACTGTTTGCGATAATACTGATAAGTGGAACTCTGATGAGATACGTG
>Ga0190369_1000129_pt1 | contig 10854 bp, 20 predicted proteins | sample 4872181213_MG_FD_165051 | JGI IMG/M metagenome (GOLD analysis project Ga0190369, IMG submission 165051) | Hydrothermal vent microbial mat bacterial communities from Southern Trench, Guaymas Basin, Mexico - 4872-18-12-13_MG | ecosystem: Environmental > Aquatic > Marine > Hydrothermal vents >... | reverse complement strand
GTTATGAAGTGGAGTTAAAGAAAGGAACTCGTAGAGTGGTTTATCCCGGGCAGGTGTTGGGATGCAATTACACAGCTCTTAGAAACTCGAAATCTGATGCAGTAGTTTTCATAGGAGATGGTTTGTTTCATGCGATAGGTGCATCTATTTACACTGGAAAAAAAGTTTACGCATTAAATCCACTAAGTCTTGAAATTGTAAGGGTTGACACCTCTGAATTCTTAAAAGAGAGGTATAGGTTAATTTCGAGATGTGTAGGATTGAAGAGAGTTGGAATAATCGTTTCTTCTAAACCCGGGCAGAACAGATTTGAATTAGCGAAGAATTTACTAAATCTGGCTGAAAGTTATAACTTAAAAGCTCATTTGATCTACTTAAACGAATTAACACCAGAAAAGCTCTACAACTTGCCATATGAATTTTACGTGAATACGGCTTGCCCAAGGATAAGTTACGATGACTACAAAAACTACGATAAACCGATTATAACACCACAAGAATTTGAAATATTAGTTGGAAATAGAGAAGAATACGCTATGGATGAAATCGATTAATCATTACTTTCGAAGAACTCTTCAAATACAGATACCAGAGCTATTAGAGTTGCTGGAATAGCTTGTTCAGTTGCGAAGGTTATGTATGGACATAGATCTATAATGAAATCCGCTAATCTGAAAACTCCCTTTGGTATTCCTTGTCTGCTCCCGATGAATACTACTACTTCATCGGCGTAAAACATTCTCTTTCCAAGTTCATCTTTTACATCTCTTATCTGTTTTCCCGTTGGATCTGTAACAATTAAGACGTTTCTCTTTCTTCTTTTGTCTCTTGCAGTCTGATACAAATCTTGCAGATAAATCGGAACTTTCCTGACTTCTCTATCATAAGCCTTTTTCTGGATCTCGTATCTCGTAATTTGACCTCTTCTAACTCCTCTAATGAACTGTTCTAATTCGTATGCATCTACATATCCAAAAGGAGCGATTATAAGTTCTTTAACCTCAAAAGCTTGGGCTGCTCTTCCAATTCTTTCACCGATTTCGTATGCTCCAGCTTCAAGATATGGAAGTTGGATTATGCTTATCTTGTTTAGCAACTTTCTCGAATCTACTTTTTCTGGAGTATACTTCTTTCTTTCTTGTTTTCCGTCTATAACACCGATAAAAGCTCTTTCATTTATTATTTCAACATAGACGGCTTTATCTGGGAAATCTAATTGAACTTCACAGCCCGTCAACTCTTTGAGCTTTGCTCCAAGTTCTATGTTTATATCAGCACTCGTAAAGTTATGGGTACCTCTCCTTTTAGTTCTTATTGCAAACGTTTTCGCACCACTTAGTAATTTTGCTATTTCTTCTGCATGACTCACAATCTCATTTAAATCTGCTTTACATTGAATTTTAATTGGGATAATAGTCTCGATTTCTGGAATATCAGAGATCTTTTCTATTTCGTCTGAGTATACTAAAACCAATCCTAAATATCCGTTAGGTCTTACCTCCATTTCGGCATTAATCCTATCCCTTATGTAAGATGCTGCAACGTACTCCATTCCTCTCTGTGTTTTTACAAGAAGCATATATGTACCTATGAGGTAAATTTTTTAGCGTTTTTGCAGAACGATTAATATGAACTACAAGGGGGTTGAAATCGAAGCATATCATGGAGATATAACGAAGCTTGAAGTAGATGCAATAGTTAACGCTGCGAACACGCATTTGTACATGGGTGGTGGTGTTGCTGGTGCGATAAAAAGAGCTGGTGGTGAAGAAATCGAAAGAGAAGCAGTTAAACAAGGGCCAATCAAGATCGGTGAAGCAGTAGTTACTGGTGCTGGAAGGTTAAAAGCTAAATACGTTATTCATGCACCTACAATGGAATTGGATTTGAAGACTGATGAAAACAAGATTAGACTTGCTATGAGAGCTGCGTTGAAAAAAGCTGAAGAACTAGGGATTGAAAGCATAGCATTTCCCGCTCTTGGAACTGGAGTTGGAGGTTTTCCAAAAGATAGAGCTGCCGAAGTAATGGTTGAAGAACTTAAAAAGCACATAGATTCAGGAACAAAGCTGAAAAGAGTTATATTAGCAGACATAAACGAAGATCAGGTTGAATACTTCAAAAGAGAGATCGAAAAACTCGCTTAAAATTAATTTTATTTATCTGTTCTATTTTGATTTATTAATTTTATTTAAATTATTTTTGAAATTAAACAGATTTCCCTTTATGCCAAGATTTCGCCCACTTGAAGATCTTTCATTTTTTGGAAAATATAAGCATGGAATTCCTTAGTGCCTTATAAATTAGTACTATATCTCACTCTTACGGGATAATTGAATCAAACATTGGCATAATAAAAGTTCCCACCAGTGATAGTATTCAACCACTCCTCTCTGTTTACATAGGCATACATCCTTATTCATCTTTATTCTTGCTCCTTGATAACTTTTATCGTTATCTCCTTCATGAGTTAATGAAAGTGCTCTGTTGAAAATATAGCTACTAGAGGGTATCAATCTATAAGAGGATTCGACGATGGTAATTCGATCTTTATAAACTTGACACATCATCGGATAATTCTCAACAGAGCATAATGAAAGTATTAATACCCGTATTGACGTAAAAATCATCGATGAGTTTAACAGTCCTGAAGAAAATAGAAGAAATACTGGAAGAAAGACCGATAAATAAGCTAATTGTGAAAGCCTTGATAAACGAATTAAGGAGAAAGCTCTCGGAATACATTTTGATAGATGAAATGATGAGAAAAAAGTATGGAATGGGTTTTGAGGAGTTTAAGGCTAAAAATATAGTTAAGGAGAAAGGTTACTCTTTTGAAGTTGAGAGCGATTATTGTGACTGGGAACTTGCAATAGACGGTATAAAAACAATCAAAGAAAAGATAGAAAAACTTGAAAAGCTATTATGAGTATAGATGATTTTATCAAAGAAGTAGAGTCCGCCGCAAGCTATTATTTGCTCAAAGTCGAAATACTCGCTAAAACGAAGAACGCTGTCAAGATAAAAGTTCCAATAACTGAGAACATTTACATTCAGCTTTATTACAACCAAAAGAGTGGAACGAAGAATTATGTTCTCGTAGGATGGAATAGAAGATTATTTGGAAGAGATTGCGTTGGTGGTGAATGGCATAAACATCCGTTTGAAAACCCCAATGAACACGACTTCAGTAAAAATGGAAAACGAGAAGTTTCGGTCCTGGAATTCTTTCACGAAGTCTTTAACTTGTTAAAAGAAAACGGTTTAATCTAAATTTGAAAGTATTCAGCTATTTTAGGAGTTACGTAAGCCTCAACGAATGCTGCTATTACAATTAGAATTATCGAGATTAATGCTAAGGTTAGATATTCCTTTATGACATCCTTAGTTAGAATTCGTTCCTTTTTGCCAGCTAAGTATCTAATGATTTTTTCATAAGGTATCTTAAATTCTGCCGCTCCTGCTATTATTATCGCAGGGATTTCGAAGATGCCGTGTGGGAGGGTTAGTAACAGAAATTGATTAATCTTAAAGGTTTTGGAGTATACAGCAAAAATAACTCCGAACATATATCCATTTGAAAAGATGTTAAGAAAAGTAGGGAATCCAAAAATAAATCCACCAAGAATTAGAATAATTATTAATGTCAAATTCTTTAAAAGAATTGAAATTGAAAATGTATTTATTCTATTGACAGGTAAAAAAAGAGTATTCTGATAACTTTGAAAACTTATTCCATCAAACTCAGAAAGGCAATTAGCAACAAGAAATCCAGCTATATAGATTATAAATGCTAAGATTATATTTGCTATAATGTTCATTTTGTTCATATTTGTGATACTCTCCTAAGGCAGATGATGGTTGATGCTACTACTATAATTATTGCAGGAATTATTGCAGGTATTATCCCAACTAAATTGGCAAGTGTTAATTTATAAGGTGTCAAGAAATGGACGATTATTCCCAAAAGGATTCCTGATTTAAGAATTATCCACAACGCAACCAGCCCTAATAAGATGTCACGATCTTGCCGATTTTGGTTTTTAGCAATTCTATATATCTTATGCTCTGGAAAGAGAATAAGATCCTTCATTTATGCAACACCTCAGCTTAGTTGTTACTAACTAGGAAGAAAGCTACTCCAAGACCTACAGCAAACGCAGTACCGCCAGTTGCAACACCAAGTCCGAGTAATCCAATATATATTCCTGCGCCAGCAACTCCTGCACCAAATCCATTCCAAGCTCCATTTACTACTGCTTGCTCCCAGCTATTTGCATTCATACCGGCTTGAATTCCTCCGATTACTGCACCAAGATCTCCAACAGCCAAGGGCATCACAGCAATACCCAAGAGAGCTACAATTGTAGCTATAGCCAGACCTCTCCAAATCCACTCCTCTCTACCAACATGGGCATACATTATATCCCCTCCTTACTCTTGCGTCTTAATAATTTTTGTCGTTCTGCTATATAAATTTGTAAAAACTTATTCTCGATGGTAGTAGATCTTAATTTATTTCTTTTAACCGTTTTACTGCTTTATCAAACTCTTCGATCAGGTAATAGGCATCAATTCCAGCTTTCTTGGCATTTCTTGCCATTACCTTGTCATTCGTGATCAAGATTGAATTCGTCAGCTTTGCTGTGGCTATAAAATATCCATCAACAGCTCTCGATCCACTATTCTTACAAATTTTGAGGACGAAATCAAATATTTCATCTTCTCTAATTAAATTGAAGTTCTCAGTAATAAAATTGTAGCCAAGATTTGCCAGCTTGACGTTATATCTAACGAGAACACCCAAAATTTCTGCTAAAATCAATTTCGGGCAGTATACTGATTTACCCTTAGCAAGCTTCAATAACTCTTTGGACTTCTCATATCTCTCAGCGTATCTTTTCGTGAAGAAGTCGATTAAGATTGACGTATCTATTGTCAATCCCATGGTCTCTTCCTCATTTCAAGCAGAACTTCCAAAGGATCTTCCTCAATCTTGACTTCTTTTAGAACTTTATCAATTTTTTCAGAAATTTCTTCGATATCGCCCATTAGCTTTTCTTCTATTATCACCTTTCCTCGTATCTTTTCGGGTAGAGTTACCTTTTTTACTGGTTTGAAAACACCATTTTCGTATACGACTTCAATAACTTTTCCCATGCCAGTAGTTGTATTCCAAAATTCAAATACCTTTTGTTGAGTTTAACATGGCTTGAGCTATTTTTAAGGTTACGTTTGCCTCTATCTACGCCGCTATTACAATTAGAATTATCGATATTAATGCTAACGTGAAGTATTCTTTGATGTCTACTTTCGTTAAAGGTTGTTCCTTCTTTCCCATTAGGTATCGGATGATTTCATAGGGTATTTTAAAGCCTGCTGCTCCAGCTATAATTATCGCTGGTATCTCAAAAATGCAATGAGGGATTGTTATTACTATAATCTCTGAAAGACTAAGACCAAATTTCAAGGCTTCTGATACAATATATCCTATGTTGTAGCCATTGTACACTAAATTTTGAAGTGTAGATGCTCCAAAGATTATAGAACCTAAAAGTAATAGGGCGTGTTAACTTAAGGACACAAGCTTTAAATATAGAATATATATGCTTTTCGCACTAAGTTAACACGTCTAAGTAATAAAAAGCAAACTTTTAAATTTTGAGTAAGAATGCTATGGAATGTTATATCTTCTCTATAATTTAGAATAAAATTCGAAAGATTAAATTTAGAATTCAAAATTAAATCTGCAAAATACCCTACCCCAAAAGACAAGGAGAATATGATCGCAGAGATCATTAAAATAATCTTCGAATTGCTTAACATCTATTTTGCATCTTTTTTAATTTCCTCTCTAAGTAAAATCCTACTGAAAAACCACTTATAGCATAGACGAGCACTAGTATTAATATGAACAACCAGATATTTTCAGTTATCCAATCACTAAAACTTGGTATCACTTTTCCTATGAGTATTATAAGTCCTCCCACTCCGAGACCAACAACTATGGTTCTAGTATACCACTTATAGATAATAACCAATTCTTCTGGAGAGTATTTTTTTCTTAAATCTTTTCCCAATCATTTCTCGATCACCATAGTATTTAATCAGAGGATTGAAAAAGGATTGAAAAATAAAAATTATTAAACAACTAATCCCACACCTGTCGCTCCAAGACCAAGTGCCAATGCTGCAGAGAGTTCTGCTGCTTTTAAACCAAGCCATATAGCAGATGCCCCACCTAGCAATAATCCTGCTGAAACTTCTCCAGATCCTAAGTAAACTGCTACTACAGCTGCAGCATCTTGCCCGCCAATTATTATAGGTGTTGCAACCATTCCCACTAATGCTAATATCGTCGCTATAGCCAGTCCTCTAAACAACCATTCCTCCCTACTAACATGGGCATACATTCAATCCCCTCCTTAACATTGCTCCTTGATAACTTTTACCATTTCTCGTATATAAATATTTCTAACACATTATGAATTTACTTATATACTTTTTTTTTTCAACTGTAAAAATTAATTTTTAATAAGTAAAGATAAAACTTAAATATATTCTATCGAATTGAAACGCATGAAATTGATAACAAACCCGAACAAATTCTTTGAGGAATTGAAGCAGAGAGACGTGAAAATCAAAAAAAAACCCCTACTAACAATAGTCCTCCCATTAGCAGTAATTCTTTCCACATATCAGTATCTGCTAATGAACAAAATCTCGCAAGCCTTTCCAAAAGAATTAGCCCAGTTCTTTATGATAGGAGCCTACATCGGTATTATTGGGAGTTTTATAGGAATGTTCGCAATCTGGTTTGTAGTGGCGGTAATATAATGCACGGTGTCTCTTCATTCTTTAACGGTGAAGGTTCTTTCAGAAGGACGTTCGAATTCACGGGTTACGGATTTCTACCTTCCCTAATAGGTGCAATAATCACCACTCCAGTCTCCTACTACTGCATTTCCCAAGCCCAACTTCCCAAAATCTCCCCAAGTCAATTGGTTCAAAATCCCGACATCGCTAAAACTTTGATAACCTACCTACTCCCTAAATCTGTCGTTTACTCCAACTTAATAATCAACCTCGCATTAACAGCTTGGTCTCTAACAATTTGGACGTTCGCAATTAGACATGCAAGAGAAATCGAACTGAAGAAGGCTTTTACTACCGCTCTGATCCCTACATTACTATTCGGTGCGCACCAAATCTGGAATATATTAAAAATCCTTTAGCACTGGTGGTTTCATGCTCAAGAATTTTCTCTTAGTACTTCTTGTAACCTTTATCTTGATTCAAACCGCATCAGCCCAAATTGTGAAATTCGAAATGACTCCTCAAACACTGCTACCAAACAACATTGCAGACTGTAAACTAACTTTTACAGCCCAGCAAACAACTTACGTTAGTGGAATCACGATATTCCACCCTACAGAAATTCAAGTGACACCGTCTTCCATTTCAGGAGTCGGATGGCTTTCTGTAGGACAATCTTACGAATTTCCCTTTACGATTAAAGCTAAAGAAAGCGGTATTTACACTCTAACCATTTACATTAACACTCTTAACGGAACGATAAAGCAATCCTTGACAATTAGAGTCGTCAATCGGATGCCAGATGTAGTTTTGGATAAAACAATCCTAACGCTCAACGAAGCTAACACAATTCACTTTACGATAACATCACCCGTCAACGTTGAAAATGTAGTAGTTATACCACTTTTCAACGCCAATCCCAAAATTATATACGTTCAGGACGGCAAAGGTTCTTTCAAGTTTGAACCTAAGAAACCCCAACCTCTTAAGTTCAAGATTTGCTTTTACAACGGTAGAAACTACCACGAAGTGATTAGAACTATCAATGTTAGTTACATTCAAAGTAAAGGCGTTCTGATAAACGTCACTTCCAAGTATCCAGTCACATTGATAGGGGACGTAGTACCAGTAAACGTAGAGGTTGCCAACTTGAGGGAAGACACAATTTACTCCGTTAACGTCACCGTGTTAAACGGAATTTCCTCAAAGAATTACATCAAAATTCCTACAATAAAACCCGAAGAATCTGCTAAAGCTAATTTCGACCTCTGTTTTAGGAATAGTGGTATCAAAAATGTAGAAATTGAGGTTAGCTACGAAGACGAGTTCAACAACCTTTACCGAGAGAAAAAGTCCTTACTATTAAAGTGCTAAGCGAGACAGCTTTACAGTTCAGTGGTATCGATGTTAAGACAGATTTGGAAGGATTAACCGTAACGGGTGACGTGAGCAACAACGGCAGGAGTAAGGTTTACAACATATTCGTTACAGCCTTAACTGCAAATCAAGTAAAAACGTACTACATAGACAGCATAGATTCTTCGGACTTTGATACCTTCGAATTTACTTTCACAAACTACTCTAATAAAGTTACTCTAAAAGTCAAGTGGACGAACGAGATTGGAGAAGTATTTGAAACTACTAAGATGGTAACAATTCCGTCCCACGAGATTCAGATAGAATCTGTCAGTGGTGTAGATTATGTCACAGTAGGTACAACCCTAACCGTTTTAATTTTCGTAGTACTTCTAATAGTCTTGGCTTGGAAAAGGAGAAAATGATTGAATTGATTGACGTTTACAAGGTTTACAGAGTCGGAACACACGAAATCTTAGCTTTGAGGGGAGTGAACCTCACAATTGACAGGGGTGAATTCGTAGCAGTAATGGGTCCTTCAGGTAGTGGTAAATCTACATTGTTATATCTGATAGGCTGTTTAGACAAGCCTACCAAGGGTAAGGTAATCATAGATGATCAAGATACTACTCAATTGAACGAAAGACAGCTAACCGAACTCAGAAGGGACAAAATTGGGTTTATTTTCCAACGGTATTATCTAATACCCACCTTGACAGCTTTAGAGAATGTAGAACTGCCAATGGTGTTTAAGGGTGTTTCAAGGGCTAAGAGGGAAGAAAAAGCGAGAAAATTGCTTGAAATGGTTGGATTAGGAGACAAGCTCAACAGAAAGCCGAGGGAGTTGAGCGGTGGAGAACAGTAGAGAGTGGCTATTGCGAGAGCTTTAGCCAACGATCCTTCTATCCTCTTATGCGATGAACCGACTGGCAATTTGGACACGAAAAGCGGTAAGGTTGTTATGGACATAATAAAGAATTTAAACGTTGAAAGAGGAGTGACGGTAGTTTTGGTTACTCACGATCCTTCACTCAAGATTTACGCTGATAGAATAGTTAACATTAGGGACGGTGTAATTTATGCTGATTGAACTATCTTTGAGGAATTTAGCGAGGACAAAGGTTAGAAGTATTTTAGCAATGATTGGTATCGTAATCGGGGTTATGGCTATAAGCTCTATTGGAATATTCGGGGAGAGCTTGAAGGGTGTTGTTCTCGAGAATTTTAAGGGGTTAGCCAACGAAGTTATTGTTACGCCGGACTACACTCACGGTTACACTTCCATAGACGAAAGAACGTTGAAAAAACTTGAAAGGATACATATGCCAAAGTGATACCAGTCAAGAGCGATTCTGCTTTGGTTGTTTACAAGGACAAGAAAACATATCTAACCGTTTATGGAATGAACGAGAAGGACGTTAAGATTTTCAAGCTTGAGAAGGGAAGCTATAAGGGATGCTTAGTTGGTAGTAACGTAGCTGATTACTTCAAGCTCAGAATTGGGTCTAAGATTGAAATAAAGGGTAAGGAGTTTAGGGTTAGCGGGATTTTAAGGCAAGAAGCAAGATTCGACGTAAATCCAAACTTCGCCGTGGTGCTACCAGCAAAAGACTTCGATAAGGTGTTTAACAAAAAGAAGGAGTATTCGATGGTTATCGTTAAGGTGAAGAGTCTCGAAGATGTCGATAAGATTAAGGAGTACGTTGATAAAGTCATTAACCGAAGGGAGAAAAAAGTTTCAGTTTTTGAGATGAAGATAATTCTTGAGAGGATCAAAGACATCTTTGGAAAGATGGCACAGTTTTTAATGGCTATCGCTGGTGTTTCTTTGCTCGTCGCCGGAATCAGTATTTTAAACATCATGCTAATGTCAACAATCGAAAGAACTAAGGAAATTGGTTTAATGAGAGCTATCGGCGCTTATAGAGTGACTATATTAAAAATATTCCTGACCGAAGCTCTAATATTGGGTTTAATAGGAAGCATCATAGGTGGATGCCTAAGCTTCATAGGCGGTTACGCAATAGACATGCTTATATTAAAAACCGCTAAGTACGTCTTTCAGCCTTCATCTTTGCTTTACGCCCTCACTGGAATAGGATTTGGAATTGCCACAGCACTCGTTAGTGCACTTTACCCAGCTTGGAAAGCTTCCCGCCTCGAACCCATCCAAGCTTTAAGGTACGAATAATTAATAACATCTATTCAAATTTCATCTTTATGCCTGTGGATTATCTTATCCTTAAGTTAAAAATAACCATATACCCTTTGCTTGAGCAATTATGATCAAATCTATGATGTTAAGCATATCGTTAAAATTTTGATCGTGTTTGGCAGTATACTCATGTATTACTACCTTTCTATAGGATTTCAGCAAACTTTCGTTAAATTTCTTTAGCACCTTCTCGCTTTTATTTTGAAGGGCTTTATCCTTAGCTTCAAAGATTGAAATCCAATTAATATGAATTTTATTGGATTAACTTGGCAAATTTCTTCCTCGAAAAACCTTTAACATTGATACTCAAATGCTTTGCTAAATCCTATTTTGTTATTTCTAAAAAATCGATTAGCTTACAGTATAAATTTCATAACGTTCTCTGGTATATCTTCGTTTTCGTATCCTATTGCTTCATCAACGGCGTGCCTTGCTATGTATCCTGCTACGTGTAAAAGCGTTTCTTC
>Ga0190369_1000126_pt1 | contig 10885 bp, 11 predicted proteins | sample 4872181213_MG_FD_165051 | JGI IMG/M metagenome (GOLD analysis project Ga0190369, IMG submission 165051) | Hydrothermal vent microbial mat bacterial communities from Southern Trench, Guaymas Basin, Mexico - 4872-18-12-13_MG | ecosystem: Environmental > Aquatic > Marine > Hydrothermal vents >... | reverse complement strand
TTTTGTAGATTCACTTTTTGAAGCATCATCAGCATTATCCTGCGTAGGACTTAGTGTTGGTATAGCTTCTGCAAATGCTTCGCCTATTGTTAAAGCTATTCTGATTGCAGCTATGTATCTTGGAAGGCTCGAGTTTACTCCACTATACCTCTTAATAGGGTTAGTTTATAGGAGGAGAGTAGCCATGTAGACAAAAATAAATAAGGAGATCCACTCCTTATCTTGAGGGCCACTCGAATCCATGGGATAGTCTATGAGAATAGCATTCATAGGCATATCCCCTGGTATCGAGGGAATCATTAGAAGATTCGCTGAGCTAGGCCATGAAATAGTAGTTCTAGATGATGATCCTAAGAGATTGGATGAGATTAGAACTAAGCTTAGCGATATAGACATAGCAACATATCTAGGTGATCTAAGGAATCCTAGCACATATGTTGATGCTAATATAGATCGAGCAGACATCGTAGTAATTTCCCATACCAATGAAGATCTGAATTTTGCAATAGCAGCTTATGCAAAAAGACTTGGAATTCCTAAGATCGTCGTTATAGTCGAAAGCGAAAGCTCAGCTAAACTCGTTGATGCTATAGAGGTATCATCAAATGTCGTTATCAGAACAAAAGCTATTGAACATGGACTTCTAGAAGCAATTCTTGAACTCAAGATCATTAACTTAGATGAAGAGCGTGTAATAGCATTAATCGATATCTCAAAACATATAGAATTACAGGCTCTAACAATATCTGATCTAAAGGATAAGGATATAGAGGTATTAGCTGTGATCGATGAAGAAGGAAATATGACATTACCAAAAGATGAAGTATTACTAAAACCGGGTCTAAGACTACTCGTAGTATGTAAATTGACCGATCTAATGAAGTTGATGGGTCTAGCCTAAGAAACCCTTATTAGGTCTAAAATATTTAAAAGTATTCAAAGAGTACTATCCTACCAATTGAATAGGCAGAAGATATCTTGAGATTAATATCCCTAAACCCTATGAAACATCTCCACAATGTTCTAGGTGTTTAACTTTGTCAAACCCATATGCTTACCTCATTCCAGTTACTCATAATGCAAATCTTGACACCATTTTGATGGTTATTCTTGGAAGCATAGCTATATTCGTTCTAATGTTTATCTTTTTCAAAGTTATCTCAAGTCTAAGATTCCGTGGTAAAATATCGCGAACTATAGAATCGAGGTTAAAGACTATACTTGCCATAACATTCATATCGTTTTACATAGTATTTATTCTTCTTGCATTTAGAGCAACTGGATGGATAATACCTATAACAGTTGTCGCTATAGCGTTCATAATACTACTTGCATTAAGACCTGTAATCGAAAATGTATTCGCATACATACTCATACTAGCTACAGGAATTATCAGAGAAGGTGAACATGTTGCAATTAAGTTAAACAATGTTACTTATGAAGGTGTTGTTGTTGAAGTCAATAGCAACTACACAGTATTGCGAGTAGGTACTGAGTCACGGCTGTATATACCAAACTCATTTGTAGTTAGAGCTACTGTACTAAAGCCTAGAGGATTGATATTAAAATTGAAAACAAGAATTCGTGGAATCGATACTAACATCATTCCTGAATTCCATGAAAACCTTAGAAAAGCGTTGATGGCTTCGAAACGTTTAGTTAAATCTGGTATTGCGATAAGCTTAGTTGAAATTCACGATAAGTACTGTTCGTTCCTTATTGAAGCTCCAATACAAAATCCTAAAAATGCTTTAGAAGCTCAATACGAAGTCTTTAGCATTATAAGGGATCTAGCATCAAAATACGGTTTTGAAGTACACATGGAGGCTTTGTCTTCGAAGTAGAGCCTTCCTAATGTTTAAGTATGAATACGAGTCTTCTGCGTTTCTCATCAACGACCTTCTCTACTTCACCACTTCTAATCATCTCTGCTAATATTTTTCTCACGATTAATGCGTCTACGTATATACCGTGTCTTTCAAGTTCTTCCCTAAGCTCGTCAAAGGTAATACCTTTATGAGTACTGAGAATTTCAATAATATGCTTCTTGATGATGTCTATTTGGGGATATTCCTCAGAGTTATAGATCATAACTGACTACACTCCACGTTTTAGGATCATAGGCTATTCTAGGTTTTAAACCTCTTCTTCTTAAAAGTTCTACTACATGAGGATACAGTATTACATATTCTAATTCAACGTCTTTAGCTAGAGTAGCATCTATGGAGTATAATCGCTCAATCAAAGAATTCAAAGTATTTGAGTTCGAAAAGCTGACCATAACAGCAGCTCTTGTTGGTATTTCGTAGTCTAGCAAATTCTTCAAAGCTCTTATCTGGTACTCAAAATAATCTCTAGGTGCTTGGGTAAGCATGGAGAATTCTTCAGGAGTACAACCCTTGATTGATACCCTTACAAATATGAAGTCTCTGTATGGAACTAATTCTTCAACGAAATCTCTATTCAAACCTAGAACTATACCATTAGTCTCTAAAACAAATGTAATCCCTCTTATTGTAGATTTCTCAATGTATTCCTTTATATGTGCTAAAACCTTAAGCAAATGGTTCGGAGAAATTGTTGGTTCACCGCCTGATATCCTTAATATAGGGTAATTATGGGATTTAGCCATGGATACGAGCTTTTGTGCAACTTCTTTGGAGCTATAGAATCTACCATAGCTTTTATAGTTGAGATTAGCTCTCCAACTCCAACAAAAGCCGCATTTGAGTAAACAACCAACGCTATCGGCTACGGCAGATCCTCCATAGAATCTTGAGCACCTAAATCGATAGTACTTTCTAAGTTCTTCATCGCCTACTATCTTTACAACCCATCTTCTAACTTCATCAAGGTATTGAAGGGGGTCATAACTCATTGTATTTCAGCCAATTCTACGAACTAAATTTAAACTACATAAACACGACCTTAAGTATGTCAATGCTAAATTCTGAGCATAGGTAGTGTCTTCTACCGCTATGATACGTCTAAAATCTTTTGAAGTCTTTTCCTGTGTAAAATCAACAACTATTACATGTTTACGATCGATAATTATGGTGTTTTCAGCTATATTTGAGATACATATCTTTACATTGTTTTTTGAAGCTCTTTCAAGTAAATCCATGTAGAGCAATATCATTCGATGTAATTTCTCATTACATATCTCATATACTTCAGAGGGGAGTTGCGTAACTATATATACCTTCGTTCCAAGCATTCCCAGTCTTAATAACTCATTCAATAAGATTGAAGGTATTTCATTTAGACACTGAATAGCTACTATTACTTCACGAGAATTCTTCAGTATCTGTACAAGCTCATCAATGTTCTTTATAGAACTTAATCTCATCTCATCTCGCAGTTCTGTATCTATATAGAGCTGTTCAGCGATGTTGAGATCTAGAATCTCTACGGGTACAAAGGCCTTTTTGTATGGAGCGCTTCCTCTATACCCATCCTCATACTCTACAAATAGATGTAGATCTCCCAGTAGAAGCTCCAACAAAATCTCTACATCGATGCATTCGGAATAGAGCTCTAAGTGATCTCCTTTATCCGTTATGCTTATTAGGATTCTCGGTCCAAACTCTTTGCATGTTGACATAACATAACTACACACATTGTTCTCAACATACACGTCTATAAAGGTCTTGTAATCACCATGGATTAACCTTCTGAGAACACCTATACAATCGCTACTCCTAACCCTGAATCGAAATTTCTCATTTATCTCGAGATGATCTCTGTATCGATAACGTTTAACCACTTTTACATCATCAAAAGGGAAGAGAGTCTGAGGAATCATTGGAATGCAAGCTCTCTTCATGGAGATATTTCCTCTGTTGACAATACTCAATACCCTATCTCCACGATCTGTAGTTCTATATACAGCTCTATAATTATTATAGGCTGATTAATTGTAAACACTATTAGCGTATAGTACAGTGTGCAACATCAAATTCATTACGATGTCCTCAACCCTGGTCATGGTGATACGGTGAGGTCTTTGAACTTAATCAAAGATCTACTTCTCATCTTTAGATATAGAAAGGATTTGGCCATGGATAGAGGTATTATTGAGCTTTTACAAAGTATCTTCTGTTTTCTCTCAAGGGTAAGAGATATACTTGTAGAGGCCTTTGAGAATCTAAAGGATAGAAGGCTACGAGAAGTATATGATGTGTTTTCTATGATGATGCTTCATTTTGATAAACTTCACCAATTTCTAAGAAGAATTTCAAAAGTTAATGAAGATAGCTGTACAGAAAGAGATGTTAATGTCATGTATGCACCAGAGATAGCTGTAATGTTAAGGCAGCTTCAGAATATCGCACTCGCACTCAATGATTATGCTAAGGGTGCTTCACCACAATCAATTATCCAAATCATATATACCATGGATAGTTTAGTAAACGATTTAGCGTCTATGATAGAGAAGCTTTTAAGACAAGTCTAAATCTCAGGCATAGAACTATTGATGTTGACAGGGTTTTAAACATGATCAGAATGCTCGTATTAGGCGATACTCATATACCTGATAGAGCTTATGAAATACCAAAGAACATACTATCCTTTTTGAATAGAGAGAAGCCCTTTGATATTGTAGCGTTTACCGGAGACCTTACAGAGAAATATGTTTTAGAATTCGTTAGAGGTCTAGGTAGAAAGATCTACTGTGTTTCTGGCAATATGGATTACCTACCATTACCGGAATATGAAGTATTTGAGGTAAACAATATAAAAATAGGTCTTATTCACGGAGACCAAGTATATCCTCGTGGAGATATAGCTAAACTGACAAGAATTGCTCGTAACTTAGAAGTTCATGTACTGATTTCAGGGCACACACATGAACCTTTCATAACAGTACACAAGGGTATTCTACATCTGAATCCTGGATCAGCCACTGGAGTTCCAAGTGGATCTGGTAGAGCAGCACCTCCATCGTTTATGTTAATCAAGATTTTAACGGACGGTCTTCTAGAAATACATTTCTACGAACTAATAGATAAAGAGCTCATGTTAAAGCATAGAGAATCGATTAAGTTCAGCGTCTAACATAGGTGATCAAATACATGGATATAAATATCTACATTACGTTGTTTCCTCTCATTGCAGGCATCATTACGTTTACAATCACTTACACTGCCATAAAGCTTGAGATTAAAAAGAGATTAGTTTGTCGAGATGTACATAAATTAGCATCCATTAACGTTCCATGCTATGGTGGCCCCTTTCTATACATAGCGTTTTTCACTGTACTATTAGCTATGTATTGGACAGTCCATGTATATTCAGTTCTCTATGTATTGGTATGTTTAACGTTTGGTCTAATAGTTGGACTTCTCGACGATATCTATGACCTCGATGTATTCAAAAAGGTGTTGTTAGGCACCATACCAGGTCTCGTAATTGTGTTACTACATGCATATGATCCCTATCCTGTGGTCCCATTCATAGGAAAGACAAGACTAACTATAATCTATCCATTACTTGTATTAGCAGCTTCGACAGTCTTTACAAATGCTGCTAACATGGTTGATACACACAATGGACTATTAGTCGGTATGACAACAACCATAGTATATGGAGCTGCCATAATCAAGATAGTACGCGGAGACATAATGGCATTCCTAGTACTATTGTGTATTGCTACAATCTTAACAATATATCTATTCTTTAATTGGTATCCTGCAACAATATTCAATGGCAATTCAGGTTCATTTATGCTAGGTTCAATACTTCTTGCATTAGCTGTAATCTTCAAACTTGAATTCTATACAATAATTTCCTGTGCACCAATGATATTAAACGGTATAAGCTTCATAACATCTCTAAGGAGATTAGTTAAGAAAGAATCCATTAAAGAAAGACCTGTCATAATGCTAGATAATGGCTTTCTAATCCCTTCCAGAAGTAGAGAAGCTCCTATGACACTCATTCGTCTAGCACTACTTCTTGCATCTAAACCTCTCAGTGAAAAAGAACTTGTATTAGTGATTGTCACAACTACTATCCTTACAACAACTTTAAGCATATTCCTAACTATCTATACTATATAGCGTATTCAGCCCTTCCACTCTACATCATCTACTTATATCAGAGCCTAACCTGTTCATCATTAGTTTTAAGTAGGAATTATGTGCCAATATCTTATTCAGTGTCCAGAAATAAAGTATTTGCAAGGGATGATAGGGTTATCCTCAGCTGATGTAGTGATGAATCGCCCGCTCCTGACTCAATTTAAGTGAGATCGCCACACGTACATGTATACTCATGTACTATTCTATGCAGATCCTCCATACCTATGCCATGAAGAGCTGAAACTCTTGGAATTGCAATAGATTTAGAGTAATTTCTAATTACATTCATTAGATCTAATACGAGATCCTCGTAAGCACCATGACCTTTTAAATTCTCTTCTATCACTTCGAGATCTCTGACTATATCACCTGATATCGGTAGTTCGGGAATCATTAGATCGATTTTATTTAGGACAGGAACAACATCAACTCCTAATCTTAATTGCAATGCTATGCTGAGAGTAGTTAGAAACACATAGTCGGTCATGCTTTTAATTAGTGATGCATCGACAACAAATAGGGTTAGAATTCTATTACCACTAACATCTTTTAGTGTCTTCATTAGTTTCGGTGCTAAGTCTCTAAATACAAATACTTCCATTTGTCCTGGAGTGTCTATCAATACCATATCTGGTAGTATTTTGGAGATAAAGTCTATGATTTCGTCAAGATATTCTGTGAGAATCTCTATAGATCTAACTAGAGCTCCATTGGGTCCTAACCCAAGTTTCTTTGCGAGCTCTTTTGCATTGACAATCTTTCTAACATCGAAATCGGGTATGTATGGTATGTATTCTACAGCTGGATCCATATTCATCTTCACTACATTGAGATCGTATTCTCTCTTTAGCCATTCTGAATATGTTTTTACAAGAGTTGATTTGCCAGATCCAGCGGGACCTACAAAAATTACTATCGGTATAATTCTAGTGCTAGACATCATATAGTTCAGACCTAGATACCTTGTATTCTACTTCAACATCTTTTCTTCCCATCTCTTTGCAAAACTTACACTCTCACTAACGTCAACAAATAGTGTAGCTACCTCCTTTACATCTTCAGCCTTAACTTCTTTCCTACCTTTTCTTTCAGCTAGTATTCGTGCTGGTTGTAGTAACTGAACAGCGTATCTAAGGCTACGTTCTGAAGCTATCTTTACAAGTTCTTCAAGTGCTTCATCTGATAAATTGACTTCCTCTTCCATAGCCCTAATCTTTATTATTTCTCTCATCTCATCTGGTGTATATGGTCTCATCAATATTATGAGAAGTCTGTCCAATAGATCTAGCGGTAATCCATGAGGCGATTCTATATCTGATCCTCTAATCTTAGTAATACCTCTATTTGTAGCCATAATTATTATTGGAGAGAATTCGCTTTCCATAACCTTCATTAGGAAGCTAAACGATTCCATATCGAGCATATGAACATCATCGATAAAGAGTACACCAGGCACCAGTTCTGCTCTTCCATCCTGAAGCAGTTTTCGAACTTGTTCATCAACGGTTCTACGTATTTCAGGATCTATTTCTTTCTCTGCAACTTCGATACCTATCAACGACGTTATAGCTCGCTTTTGAGCAGCTAATGTTTCGTCAAGGTCATGCAGTGTAACGGTCCTAATTATCTCTTTCTCTTTATATACAGTACCTCGAGGAAGTTCTTCATAGACTCTATACATTTCAATGTCATAGTAGCGAGCTTTATCAATGCCCTTAACTCGACCGATCTTATGAACTTCACCTGTATCCGCATCAATCCAAATGAGATCTCCTCTTCTAATACCTAGCTGAGCTAGCTGAACTGCAATTTCTTGGCTAACCTCCAGTGTCTTCTCTTCATCTTTTGTGGCCAGTGTTATCTTAGCAGCTCTAGGCACCTTTATGTATGGATTGAATGGATGTCTCGCCATAACGAACCTTATGTCTTTTACTGCACCTTCGTATACACGTCTAATCTCTTTGAACCTTATGCCAATAGCACGTCTTACAGCTCTCATAAGGACTTCTGTCTTCTTTACTTCAGCAGAATATAGTTCTGCACCAGAGATCATAACAAAGGGAGTGTCTTGACCTAGTTCTCTAGCAATACCGATGGCTAGAGCAGTTTTTCCTGAACTTGGAGGACCTACTAGTAGAATACCTCGTCCAGCTAGTTTTCCCTCTTTGATCATTCTAACGACTATTCCAGCAGCTCTTCTAGCTTCTACTTGACCTACAAATCCATCGGCTATGTACATCGGTTCGCCACGTTCATCAAGTCCTAAACCTCTGATATGACTATGTGCACTGATTCTTCTCATGATAGCTCTCTTGGACTCTTCTTTAACTTCGCGTATGAATGCCATCCGATAACACCTCCTGTCAAGAATTACCTATTCGAAAATAGGTAGCACATGAACCTTATAAATATTTCCTTATAATTGAGATGACTTGTCATGACTATGCCTATATACCCCGTAGACAGTATATGATGCTAAGAGTATTAGTAGAGTATCACGAAGTATTGCAAGCCATTGTACAGGAGAATCAGCTGTCCATGGATTGAATTTAGGAGTTAAACCTAGTAAGGATCTAATATATGAATCTAGGAAGAATAGAGCAAGAATGCCAAAGTTGGCTATATCGGCTATGATATAGACGAGTAGATCTCTACCACTTAGTACGATGATCGCTAAAGGAGCTAGTATTAAGAGCATTTGCGGTGAGAAGATATAGCTTAATGATATTGCAAAGAGAAGCATAGCTAAAGAGACTCTAGCTATACTAACTGGGTTATCCATTCTCAAAGCCATGATTATAAGCACTACAACTGTAAGTATTGAATAGTATAGAACTTTGTGGTAAGGACTGTATATGTCCTGTATAAATACTTGATATATACAGTTCTCGCAATACCATTCGCTGTGATGTCTAATAAAATCGATAATTCCTTGAGGTGCACTCAGCGCTAATACAATGAATGGTGTTAAAGCTATCAATCCATATACTAATACGAAATTCACAACATTCTTCATAGCATCTCTATTCTTTGTATGTAGATATCTCTGAAAAAGTTCATATGCAAATACTAAGAAGAGAAATGCTGGATAGAGTTTTGTAAGTGTTGCTAGCGATAGCCAGATACCGCTTCTAGTACACCTTGAATTGCAGAAGTCTAGTATTCCCAGTAACACAAACATTGCTGCTATTATATCCCAGTTATAGATTAGGTAGAGGATTATTGAAGGTGATAGACATAGAAGAATAAGTTTATGCTTCTCTTTCTGTCCTAGTCTATTGAGTAGCTTGATGCTATAGATGATTACGAAGATATAGGATATACTAAGTATCACTGCATGGACATAATAGTGAATTCGTTCAAAGCTTGAATAAACATCTATATTTGTTAGATCTCCTTTAACTATTGCTCTAGCTATGGTGAGCGATGCTATCCATGTTAAAGCTACTAATGGTGGATATTCAAACTTGTAGTCAACGTATGGCAATACAACTACTTTTTCTCCTCGACAAAACATTGCTAAAGACTTGCTGTGATACCAATCACTAACAGATATTGAGGCTTCTGCACGAATACACTTGTCTATAGATACAATACGCGAAAGAACACCTTGAACAATATCAGTATATTTAAAGCCATAGTTATTTAACGGTATAGGTGTTGCAGGATCATGTATATAAATAGAGATAGCGACCACTATAAGGCCTAGAATGGTTAACGCAAGTACGGGTTTCTTCATAGCGGCATCTAGAATTCGTTTGAAGCTTTTGGTTATTGTGAAAAACCTAGTTTCAATGTTGTTCATAAAACTTGAACACCTATATCGAGAAACTATGTTTTAGATTTAAATTGTTAGCGAGACCGATACTAAGAATTGGTTATGTCATCGTATAGGTGAAGACATTGCGTAATAGACTAAGGGTCATCTTTAAAGGAATTGAACTTAATGATATTGTCGCGTTGTGTATGTTGATAGTGCTCTTCCTATTCTTTGCAATCAATCAAGCACTTACATTCACAAATTTAGAGCTTCAGCGTATCGATAGAGGTGCAAAAGGATATGTATCTGACGAGGTATGGTATGTCAGTGCTGCTAGAAACATAGTGAGACTCGTTTTTGGATTATCGGTATACAATCCTAGATGCCCTTCATGTGCTACGCTAGTCTTCACTAGTTTTGACAATGTATCAACAGCAATTACCCTAAGTAGAGCTTTTGAAGATTTAAAAGTCGTTGATACTTCGTATACGAAGATTCCTGCAATATATGTGAATGGATCCAGGAGTTCCATAGAACTCCTAGCTAAATTAACAAAAGCTAAAGTGATATGGGGCTGGAGGTTAGCAGATGCAGAAAACATTGATACATATCTTAATTTAGAGCACCCACCAATGATGAAGTACCTCATAGCTTTGAGTATGCTAGTACTAGGTGATTATCCTCTCTACTGGAGGATACCATCAATAGTACTCGGATTGATTATGGTATTAACGACATACTTCATGGCGAAAAGGATATTACGGTCATGTATATGGGCATTGTTAGCTTCAGCACTTGTTGCAGTAGATCCTCTAACACGTATTATGTCATCATTAGCCTTACTGGATATCGCGTCAGCTTCTATTGGATTATTAGCTCTATACTATGCAGTTAAGAAACGCTTTAAATTAGCACTGATAGTACTTGCCATAGCGACAACGATGAAGTTTACTGCTCTTCTCTACATAGTCCCTATACTGTTATTGATGGCCAGAACTCTCTTAGTAGATAATCGTTCTCCACTAGATGTATTCTTCTGGTG
>Ga0190369_1000125_pt1 | contig 10942 bp, 10 predicted proteins | sample 4872181213_MG_FD_165051 | JGI IMG/M metagenome (GOLD analysis project Ga0190369, IMG submission 165051) | Hydrothermal vent microbial mat bacterial communities from Southern Trench, Guaymas Basin, Mexico - 4872-18-12-13_MG | ecosystem: Environmental > Aquatic > Marine > Hydrothermal vents >... | reverse complement strand
ATGAAGACCGACGCTATGAGTGCTAGTCCTAGGTGAACTCTGAGATTAACTAGTACTAGTATAGTTGCAAAGCCTACTATGCACGCCAGGATCTCTGAAATCACTCTACAACCTTTGGGATAATATGTTGGGAATAGCTTAATTGCCTTTATGGCTCTTAAAGGCTATTCAATTCCTTCAAATCATTACATGCCCTAACTCGGGCTAGAGTAAGTTCCGACTTCAGAATCTTGGGATTAGGGGCTCCAGGATGGTTTTTCAGGTAGAGCACTTCTTCTGGAGCTGTTGGTGGATTTAGTTCTGACATGTATACTCCTAGCCTGTGGGCCACTTCATTCAATGCCTTATCAATTTCCATACCATTTCTAAATCCCTGAGCCATGAGCTTGTACACATACCTAAATGGTTTATTCAATTTTAGTGAAAGGTATTCAGCAACATCAGAGGCTACTATTGGGTACTTCTTAACCTCCTCCCTCAATTTAGATTCATTGGGTCTAAGTGACGATATGAAGTCCTTGAAGATCTTCAGAGTATCGTAGGTACCTCTAAGTATCCTCAGTATGTGTTTGTTGATTTCCTGTAGGTCTAAGTTATAACCTGAAGGTAATCCCTTCAATATAGATAGAACTGCTACTAAATGCCCAATAGACTCGGCACCCCAAGCTCTTGCAACTTCCATTGTCACCGGATTGCGCTTGTGAGGCATAATACTACTTGTGGATAAGTGCTTGGGACTTACATCTATGTAATTAAATTGAGGTGTTACGAATATCACCATATCCTCAGCTATCCTTGAGAGAAATATCGATAAGCAAGTCAGAATCGAAGCTGCAAGTGCTATGAAATCCCGAGATCCAGTAGCTACTAGCGAGTTCCTGTCAATATCTCTAAAGCCAGCAAGTTCAGCAAGTCTATTTCGGTCAACTGGAACTATAGTTGATGAAGCTGCACCTGAACCAAGAGGCGACTTACTAAGCACGTTCTTGACTATGTACTTCAGAATCTCCGTATACATCTCAAGAACTTCAACTATGTGCATGAGATAGTGTCCGAACGTCGATACTTGTGCTGGTTGCAGATGTGTAAATAATGGCATGGGTACATCCACATACTCACTTGCCTTCTTAATTAGTTCAAGCCTAAGGCTAATCACTTCCCTGAGGATCTCTATGAGCTCCTTCCTCAATTTTAGTTTGAGAACTGCAGCTATGTGATCATTTCTACTCCTGCCAATGTATATCCAGTCAGCATCATCACCTAGCTTCTTACTCAGGTATATTTCAATGGCTTCGAATAGGTCTTCAGCTCTGATCTTAAAGAGTGGTTCAGGATTACTCATGAGCTCAGTGAGTGTGGAGAGAACTCTTTGAGCTACATTCTGGGGTATTACATTTAGTTCTCTTAAGTGACTTACATGAGCTACCAGAACTTCAATAATTTCTCGAGCTAATTCTCTATCCTCCTCCATCGATGATATGTAATTCTCTATCCACTCCTCTGTTGAACCCAGAAGCGTCTCCCTATAGAACAATCCTTAATCACCACTTCAAGTCCTTGAAGAATTTTGCGTAGGCAGCCACACTCTGCAAACCCCATAGCTCAACAAATCCCTTAGCAAGTGTCTGATCAAATGAAGTCCAGGACTCATATGTTGAGAGTTTTGCCTCGTATAGTGAATTCCTTGAATACCTACCAACAACAAGTACGCTGCCCTTGTACAGTTTAAGCCTTACAACACCCTCAACTCGCTCATTCATTTCATCAATGAGTTTCTGTAATTCGATTCTTAGAGGCTCTATCCATAGCCCTGAATAGACTAGCCATGTCCACACCGAATCAGCTAGTTGCTTAAATTGCAACTCCCACTTTGTAAGCACCATTTTCTCCAGATCTTTATGTGCTTCAATTAGCGTAATTGCAGCAGGGCACTCATAGACTTCCCTACTCTTAATGCCCACAACACGGTCTTCAATGTGATCTATTCTTCCAACTCCATGTTTACCCGCAATTTCATTGAGCAGCATAATTATCTTCTCAGGAGGCATCTTCTCATTATTTAATGCTACTGGTACTCCATTGCTGAACTCGATGGTTATGTATTCAGGCTTGTCAGGTGTCTTATCGAGTGATTTAGTCCACTTGAAGATATCTTCAGGAGGTTCTACAAATGGGTCGTCAAGTACTCCACATTCAATACTTCTACCCCAGAGATTTTCATCGACACTGTATGGCTTGATCTTAACAGGTATTCCTCTAGACTTTGCATACTCAATCTCCCAATCTCTGGTCAAGTTCCACTCCCTTACTGGTGCAAGTATTTTCAGGTTCTTGTCAAGAGCCTTTATTGTGAGCTCAAATCTTATCTGATCATTACCCTTACCTGTGCAACCATGTGCTACTGCATCTGCCCCCTCCTTTTTAGCAATTTCAACTAATTTCTCAGCAATCAATGGTCTTGATAGTGCACTTGATAGCGGATACTTACCTTCATAGAGTGCATTAGCTTTAAGAGCTGGAAGAACAAATCTCTCAACAAATTCTCTCTTAGCATCTATTGTATAGTGCTTAATTGCACCTAACTTCTCAGCTCTATGTGCAATTTCTTCAAAGTCATCATCCTGACCCACATCGAGGGTGAGTGTTATTACCTCAGCACCTAGTTTCTCCTGCAACAGCACTAGAATTACTGACGTGTCTAATCCACCTGAATACGCAAGCACTACCCTCACAGTACCTCACACTCCTCGCACAGACCTCAAAACTACAGCCCAGTTATACCTATCGTAATACATGTTACATTATCAAGAGCTATGTGTTCTGATTAGAACCTCTATAGGTATTGTGGAACGTGACTTTATATGTCTTAGAATATCCAGTTCCCTCAGCTCGACCTCAATCTTAATTTTATTTGATCCAATTAGTATGGGCTCCCTAAATCCCATGGTCTTTATAATTCTCTTTGCTACTTGGTATGGAGGTACATTTCTTCTAATTACTATTACAAGATCCTCGCGTAGAATTGGTACTTTCCATACAACCTTGACCCTCTTAAGACCTTGGAGTTTTGCCAGTACTTTCTCGTAGGATTTTGCACTTGGGGTCGTAATTCTTAGAATTACCTCAACTTTCCTCCTAATGGTTCTATAACTATGTGCATCTATTGTTAATGCATTTGCATAGTCATTGAATGACACGGAGATGTGTGCTGAGGTATTGCTATTTACGATGGATGCTGTACTAACTATTGGCCTTAGCCGTATCCTGAGAGGTGCTAAGTGCGTTACATAGAGGATGTCTCTTGGCGTATGTATTCTGATGACTTTATCAAACCAGATATCTGCGAGTAGCGGATCTGCTGACAACACATAATAGTCTCTGCATTTGGGAATTTGGATCTTGAAGCGTTTGCCACGATGTTCTACTATGTACTCACCATACATCTTCACAGCGCTGAACTCCTCTAAGTGCCTACTCCTATGCTTACGACTTAACATTGTTAGTGGTCTAAGGACTAATGAGCCCTCTGATAACTCGTAAATGGCACCATCTCTAAGTACGGCCATAGCACTTCCTCTCTCAAACTCAATGTTCATGTAGCCTAATCCACTTCTGTAGATCTTCGATATTGCAGTGAATACCAGGACTATGAATCCTGCTGTAACTGATAGTGAGATGTAGGTACTAAATCCCATGGCTATGCAAAGTACAAATACTATATAGGCAAGTGGAAGTAGTGTTGCCAGTACTACCTGGGGATCTGATCGATGAATTACATGTAGAACTCTAAAAATAAACTCACCAATTACTACATGTAGCAGGAGGCCTCTTAAACACGGTACAGACTTTACCCACACAGACTATTAGTAATAGGGATGATGAACTCGTAGTGAGTTGACTAGTGATAGAGGAGGTTTCGCCTGACCATAGTACAGTTAAGTGTATCTGAAGGTGATGAGTTCACGACGAGCTGACAAGTGATGATCGTTCCCTTGCTGAGGAATCAGCAGGGGGCAGGTCACACGCTCATCAATCGCCCTGACGTGCACTCATCATCTCTAGTCAGCTGGAGTATCTAGAGAGCTTATTTCAGCACCTCACAAGCCTACACGGTGCTACTATGGCGAGTGCTCTATGGCTAAAGTTCGAGGAAATAGTAAGTGAGATATCGAAGGAGAGAATTAGAGGGGCTTCATGGTGCGGTAGGAGGGCTATTGATGCACTTCAAATATTCAAGGGTACTAGGCTTAGTAGGAATGACATTGAGAGGATTGCAAGAAGTATTGAGAGTGCAAATCCATCTATAGCTACACTTAGCACAATTGCATATGTAATCAGATCTATAGACCCTAACAAGCTTGGCATAGTGATCAACAGACTTGCTCAATACGCATCTCAATCACTGGAGAGAGTTGCTAAGTTTGCAAAAGACATCGTTGGCAGGATCGTGACTACAATAAGCTACAGCTCAACGGTCCTTAAAACAATTGAACTATCAGATCACGTTGAGAAGGTATACCTACTTGAATCAAGACCCGGGAGTGAGAGTCTGTACTTTGCAAAAGAGCTCATGGGAGTTGGAGTTGAGGTGAAACTAGTTCCTGACTCGGCAATGTACATAGCCGTTGAGAACTCGGAGTCTGTGATCTTAGGTGCTGATGCAATTGACATCAAGGGAAATGTGATGAATAAAGTTGGCAGCAAATCTCTAGCAATCATAGCTAATTACCGAGGGAGATCCGTAGTTGTAGTCTCAGAAGCTTGGAAAATACACCCACATAGACTGTGTAGCGAGCTGGAAATACTTACGACTAGGTACAGGATAGGAGATAGGGATGTTAATGTACCTCTATTCGAAATAGTCGACCACAATCTCATAACAGTGCTAGTGACAGATTTTGGAGCTGTCAAACCATGTGAGACCGAAGTGTCTAGGGTGTTGAGAATGTTCAGAGACCACATACTTAGGCTAGACTAAGTCAGTGCTCCGCCGTGTCATCACTCATCAGCCCCAATAGTCCTCATCATAGTCCTTCAATAGCACAGTACACGTCCGCAAATTTTAGTTCATAATGAATTTCAGATAGGGGAATTTCGGTGAAAGTTTCTGTCCTGCTCATAGGATTTAAGTACTTTGGCAAATATTTCTATAATCCCAGTGAGTATCTTGTACAGGAATTTAATGGAAAGGAGTTTTGAGGAATTTGTAATTAGAGGCTTTGCACTACCAACATCACTAAAGGCTGTATCTAATGACTTGCCTAAGATACTTAGTGAAGTGAATCCTGATGTAGTAATTGTTATAGGGTTAGCTCCTAGAGCTACTTCAATAATGCTTGAACTCGTCTCAGCTAATTGCCTTCACTTCGAAATACCTGATGTTAATGGTGAGAAGGTAAAGCTTAAGAACGTTGGCCCTCACAAATTGTCAATTGCTACAACAACACTTCCCATTAGGAGAATTGTATCTAGGTGTTCAAGAGTGTGTAGATTGAGACCTAGTATAAGCATAGGTACATTCATATGCAATGCAGCCGCATATAAAATTTATGAAATACGCATCTGAGAATGGCAAACTAGGAGGATTCATACACATACCACCACATATGGACTTAGCTCTTCGACAGAGCCTAGCTAACTACATGTCAGCATATGAGTTGAGATTAGGGCTAGAGTGTATTATCAAAGAGTCTGTGAAATATCTAAGTGAGAAGTTCGGGGTAATTCCTATGGCTGTAGTTTTGGTACTAATCCTAATCTCTTAATCTGTATAGAATCTTCGGTCATAGGGATTATCCTAACACCAATGGTTCTTCTCTTAATTCTGTGAACAGCTAGCATGTCTCTGAGGACTCTATTCACAGTACTCTCCTCTCTGTCAATTCCAATGAGGTCTAAACCTACAACACATACGAAGGAGTAGCTAATTAGATCTCTAATTCTCAGGATTCCGTCAAGAGCTCTCTTCCTAAGTACATTATCTTCAGCTACTGGTAGCATTATCTCATTGAATCCCTCTATGTGATGACGAAACATGCTAACTAATTCATGTAGGTAATCTCTGACTAGTACTAGTGTATGAAGGGTTCCAAGTTCGCCGAATCTCAATCCGCTCATTGCCTCGATGAGTTCTCCTACACTCTCATCCATCCATGGTGATAGTGATAGGTCTATACCTAGGAATTCAATTTCAGTGTCACTACCGGCATCTATAGACTTTCTAATGACTTCCTTCACGTATTCAGCTACTTTCCTAACATCTCCCCTCAGTAGGAAGTCTCGAAATACATCAACATACCTAAGAGCTACTGAGAATCCATCCTTGAGTGCTGCTGTTGATGGGAAGTATGGTGTTTGAATCCACTCACCAAATGTGATTGAGAATCGTGTATACACATCATAATCTCCCTTAAAGCTAAGGAGGGCTCTTGAAATAGCATCTATACATTCAGCTGAATCACATTTAACACTTGCATAAAGTTGGGGATATTCATTTAGAGTATTGAGTATTTTGAGAATAGACTCTGATCTGTAGTGATCAACTGGGATTAGCTGTAGTAGGATATCCCTAGGTAATGACCCAATTACATCAGCCAATGTCTTCAGATACTTCTCTAAATGTGAATCTCCAATTGGTGATGATGCAATTCTTCTAGTCCATGGACTTAGATAGCTTGCCAGTGAATTCAGTCTATCTACTTGATCAACAACTCTACTATGGAGCTCAGCTACAGGATTCTCCAGCTTTACAAATAGTGTTAGAGCCCTAATCTGAGGCACAGCACACACCGGGACAGTATATCGGTAAGGAATCACAATTAACTATTAATTAATAGCTGTTTAGGGGGTCCCGACCGGCCACTTCATCCACCCGCATACGCGGTTGTCTGTGGCCATTGCAACTGAGGACTAGCAGCTCTATAACCTAAACTCACATCAGGTATGCACATTTGGCATTAGCACAATGAGTTATGAGCCTGTATACATCTCCTATGTACCCCTATGGGAGTAGGAGATGATGAGTATGACTCCCACCTGAAGTGTGATGAAGATAGCGGTCTCTGAGAGAGGCTAAGAGTAAAGGTGGAAGGTATGTACTGACTGCAGAAGAATTTCCTACTACATAATGTCGAAAAAGACCTAATGTCAGAGCCCAACTAAAGGAACATCCACTAGCTAATGAAAATTCTACCAATAAGTCTTGACAGACCTACTACACAAAGCAAATACAAAAGCCACATGGATATACCAATACCTAAATACACAATGAATAAGCACCAACATAGTACATTCCTGGAATAGCTCAGTATATGCAAAGCACATTATCCAGAAGGAGCTAATGAAATACTACAAGACATAATGAAACAGCTTTCGAAGCACCATCTAGTAATACTAGCTTCTACTAGTATGACCTTTGAGGCACCTCCAGCAGCAAGCCCAAGTTTTTTTTTTCAGTTGCATAGAATGTGAGATGATGTTGTTTTATTCCTATAGTGGAGTCTATGGAGATAGTCGTGTTAGGTCAAGGAGTAGGATTGAGCGTATTAAGTATGTTCTGGCTTCTATTTATGGTGATATTATCAATGGTATTGCTATATATGATTGGGATGTTGAAGTTGATGATCCTCTGTGGATTTGTCCTGTGTGTGGAGCTCAATTTATATCATTTGATGACCTGAAGAAACACATAATAAAATCCAAGTCTGAGGGTCATAGAAGATTGAAACTTAAGCTTGCGAGAATATCTAGGGCTGCAAAAATCCATGGTGCAGAGTACATAATTATTAGAATCTACAGATGGATAAGAGTATAGGCATGAAGTTACATCCCCAATACAACCATGGCCATGGCTTAAGCACATAGTCTATCAACTAACTCTAACAAATTACTACTAAAATCTAAGACACCATTTCCAAAATGGATGACCCGATACGGAGAGAAGCGTATATACCAGAGATGCTCTTCGCAATGGATCTTAATTATAAAGTAAGATTGTAGAACTCTTAGAGGTGTAGCAAGATCAATATACGGCATAGAATTGCCAAGGCATGTAAATAGTACCGAGTGTAATAGCACATTGCATGGATAAGACCTGACTGGCATACAATTTAATTCACCTCATGAGGCACAGTATCTCAGTACAAAGTTTGAAAATCTTGAGCATGTAATTACAAGAAATTCCTCCGAATTAGACAAAGCTACTACAGTACATGACATGGTTGTAGAGTAGTGGTGTGAGCGAGTTAATGGAAGAATTCAAGGAATACGTGGGCTTGATCCATGATCTTTTGAGAGGACAAAGTAAGATTATAGATTCAGCATCATATCCAAGATACAAAGTTCAATATATAAGATGTCAAGGTTCATTGAGCTACACAGAAGAATTACTAGGGCGGGAATGATTATTCAGGTAAATAATGTTGATGAATGATTCTCTCAATTTAGTTCTTGATATCGTTGGAAACCGTGTAGAGTTAAATGTGATCTCTATGCTAATGAGACTGACGAAAGTTTGAGAATGTACCGAGACCTCTCGAGCTAATCCTTTGGAATATTCCAGGGTAATTGAGAATCCTACAGCGGATACTGCTGGAGATACCCCTCAAATCGATGTACCCTACATAGACCATGAGACGTAATATACAGTGGATTACTAGTAGAGCTGCGGGGATTCGAACCCTAAACCGGGGCCCAGTGATATGATGAACATGGTCTTGCGATGATTATGCGACATAACATAGTGTAGATTTGAATTTATAACTAAATTCACATGTAACGTTACTTGACAGACTATATAGTAGCGCGAAGCTTAGATTTATGTGCATAATCATGACTTAATAGTGAGCTATATTTACTTTATGACTCGTAATGTATTGTGGGTATGGAGATGCCAGTAGAATTTCATGTAAAGTATGATAAGGTAGCTGATGCTCTATACATAAGATTAAGGAATGGAAAAGTTGTTGAGTCTGACGAAGTCGCTCCTGGTATAATAGTCGATTTCAACGAAAATAATGAGATAATAGGAATTGAAATACTGTGCGTTTCAAAACGTAGGCTGGACTTGATGAAGCTGTTAAAGGAAGGCCCTGAAGCTTTGGTGTCTATGGCGTGAGGATAGTCTTTAGTCTACATGCTCTTGAGAGAATGCGTCAGAGGGGAATAGGCAAAGAATTAGTAGTTCTATGCATTCAAAATCCTGATAGGAGTGAGGAGCTAGAAGGGGTTTGTAGATGTGTAAAGAAGATTAACAATAAAGTGATTATCGTAATCTATAGGCGAGAAAACGGTAAATTCATAGTGGTGACAGCATATTTGTCCTCAAAACTACATAAGTACTTAAGATGAAAGCATCTTCTGCTGAAGGACTCGGCTTTCTACATAATATCACCTCACTTGGTTAATATTGCGAATACTATTCCTCTTGAATTACTTAATTGCCACAAAGTAAACGGTCTTAAGGAAAGTCGCACTCAAAATCAGCTTCTCTAGCTATCCCCTTTAGGACCTCTTGCTTCAGTAGATAAAGCCTAGATTCCAATCTACAATGTACATCGTTACTACATATAAGCTCTAGAGACTCTACGTAGTATTCATTCTCCTTCAAGTGCCTTTCTAAGCTTCGTGAGCTATCTACGTAATTAATAGTCACTAACGAGCTGTAAGCTACATCAGTGTAACGCCACCCTTAAGAGGAATACTAAGCATATTACCTTGTGAAAACAATTAGACCAAGCCTTACGAGCATAGGTACACGTCTTACTAGATATGTCTGTTCATAGAACCTCGAACAGAGATCACAAAGTCCCTTAGAAACCCTACTGGTACCATATACATATCTAAAACAACCTAATCAAACTTGAGAAACATCTTTATGATACTGAGTATATACTTAACTTCCTCGCTAGGGCTCTACAAAAACATAGCTTCACATACATCAGCAAGAAGGTGAAGACCTTCAAGAGGAACATACCTTGTCAAGAACTTATCCCCTCAACTATAGCATATGTACCAGATATATTAATCTAGGAATGGTGACAGATCAACTTCATCAATCGGAAGTATTGAGAACCAAGTATGTGGGTTTATTTGGTGGAGCTGTGGGGATTTGAACCCTGGATCACGGGGGTTCTAGACATATGCTAGAGCTAATTTAGCATATACATAACCGATATGTCAAGTAAGCAAAAGCGATATTCAATTAGCACTATCAAGACAACTATTACTCGAAGTACAATATGTCATAATGCAACATCTATATAAGCTTTAGGTCTAAATCATACACTCTCATAGCCTTCTTTAAGGACTGGAGTAAAGGATTATGTACTCCCGGTTCAGGATACTATGCATCTCCCATTCCTACTTGGGGATAATACATACCCCCAAGTAGGGATGCTATGTCAAGGCATGGGTGTAAACATCTTAGCATTTGCACAGTACTATTTTACTTACTTTACCTTTATGCTTAAGAAGGAATACAGGGATCTATGTAAGTAATAGACATCTTGAACTAAACTATTTAGTAAGGTAGTGGGTTTCTTGGTTTCGGGACTTTAGGGGACAACAGTTTATTACGTACATTTTCTATGTTAATTATCGAGATGATAGGATGTTTTGTTTAGCTTTCTCTTTCTCTTCTATTAAGTAGTACGCTTCTATACCTGCCTTCTTGGCATTCTGTCTTTGTTGTTTATCGTTTGTTAGCAATACTCCATTAACTATTGATGCTACGGCAATATAATATGCATCTGCAGCACGTGATCCTGTGCTCCGTGCTATCTTGATAGCCTCATCATAGAATAACTCCTCTGGTATTAATTTTATCGGAGGAAAAGAGGTCATGACAAGGTCAAGGTCCTCTTCAGAGAGGTGTCGAGCTAGAACACCAAGTACTTCGACCATTAGCAACTTAGGAGCATAGGCTTCTACAAGGTGTGTAGCA
>Ga0190369_1000124_pt1 | contig 10943 bp, 13 predicted proteins | sample 4872181213_MG_FD_165051 | JGI IMG/M metagenome (GOLD analysis project Ga0190369, IMG submission 165051) | Hydrothermal vent microbial mat bacterial communities from Southern Trench, Guaymas Basin, Mexico - 4872-18-12-13_MG | ecosystem: Environmental > Aquatic > Marine > Hydrothermal vents >... | reverse complement strand
GCTTCCGTTCAGTGTTAATGGAAACCAGTAAGTGTAGTTTCCAATTTTAAGGCTGACGTTCTCAATTACGTATATATCAAATACCATGATAAGATCGTCATCGCATTTCTCAGCTTTTAAGTAACTGTTACCGTGATAAACCCTAACACTAATTCCGTTCATGACGATCTTCTCATAACCGTAATTAGGAATAAACCAGTATTTCTCAGCCATAATACTCTTGTTACCGCTACCCATCATATCGATTAAGTAGAACTTGAAATGGCTACCTTTTAATTCATTCGTAGGAATCTTTAGCTCCTTAACACCGTTTACAAGCTCTATGAATCCATACTTTTGCAATCCCATATCACTTTCAAGAGCAAAGAAAACCCAGTTGTAGTAGCACCTTCTATTCGATTCAATCCTTATATCGATTTGATCACCTCTATAAACAACAATATTACCGTTTAAAACCGTGTTTGTCGTTGATATGTTGTAAATTGGTTCTGTAACGTTCACGTAGAAGGTCTTCTTAAGCATTAATCTTCCAGTTCTGTTAGAGTAAACCCAAATCTTTAAGGGGTATTTGCCGGAGGGAATAGACCTTTCACCCATTTCTGTAGTTAATCCGTTTTTATTGTAGTGCGTTGGAATAGTTATAGTGAAACTCTTACTACAAACGTACTTCTCGCCTTCTGAAACCATTCCGAAGGGATAAGTAGCGTTGAAGTATTCGTATCCAACCGTTACTCTAAATTTGTATTTAATCTTGTATCTAAGCTCGCCGTTTATGTAGAATTTAAGTATATCGTTTTCACCTCTAATAACCGTTAGATTTTCTGGTTTTATCTCAAGTGGAACGATCTGAAATCTTGCCACTGCTTCGTCCAAGCATTTCTTCGGATCAAATGTCTCCGAATTTGAAGCGTAGAAGTAGAGTGAGTAATTGCCTATATCCGCATCTTCCCTAACAAAGCCAATTAATTTAAATCTGTTCCCACCTTCACTACTTTTAAAGGCTCTTATCTTAATCGCTTTGGATGGATTGCTTGGAATATTTTCAAAAACGGCATCACTAGCGTAAACATACACATATTTGGTCTGTGTAAATCCGTCAATTGTAAGAGTTGATCCCGGAGGTATCTTCTCTTCTACGTTAACTTCTATAATAGATCTGACAACAGTTATGTTTATCCAAGTGACGTTCATAATGTTGCTTTGCACTGGCCTTTTTCCATCTCCAGTTATAACAGCGAAAACTCTATAACAGCCAAAAGGTGCATTGTACGATATCTTCCAAACTGAGCTTTCAAAGTATCCATTCTCGTTTTGAATATAAACCTTCTCAAGAGTTCCTTCGATTCCAAAAAGTCTGTACGTATTTGTAGTTATACCCAATTCTCTACCTCTCTCAACGAAAATCCATATATAGTTTGGAGTTAGCAAACCCGATTTAGCTGGTAGTTCAGCGTAGCCTCTAATCTGAAACTTGTCCCCTCTGAGAAATTTAGTCGTGTTATATTCTTCTCCTGCGGACTTGTATACAGTGTAAATGCTGATCTTTGGGACTACGAGTTTAAAGAAGGTATATGAAACTCCATAAAAGCTTTCATCACTCGTTCCAGCGGATATGTTAGTTACAACTACCGTAATTAAAGTCCAATGTGTAATATTTGCAAAGCCCGGAGCATCTACAATGTACTCTACATTCATTGAACCATATTCGTCAACATCGACGTCCGTAGCTTCTGTTTCATATAACATAAACATTGGAACACTACTTGCATCTGGCAGACTTAGATTATCGTTCGTTATGTTTACACTTCCAGTGTAAACTCCTCTAACTATCGCCACATACAACCTGTTTCTAGTTCCATCCAAATCCGAGTTCGTATTTACAACATTTGTGTATATCGTTACGTTTATCTTAGAACCAGATGTAATTTTATCTTTTTCAATAATAGCAGATATTAAAGGCTCTGAAACGTCTATTGATTTGTAAACATCAGAACCACTGCACATAACGTGAAACGTGTAAGTCTTTGGCTGTAAGTGATATTTTTCGTGAAGCCAAGAGGTGTTAAACACTATCCAAACCTCATCGTTAGGGTTTATAGCAATTGTACCATTAGGAACTGGACTAATTCCTAAGATCTCCCAGTAAAAAGAGTTCGCACCTAAGACGTTTATCTTAACGTATGCGTTATCACCCATTACAACACTATCATCGTATTCCTTACCTACATCTACATCTATGTCGATTTTTTCGGGCTTTCCTTCGATTTTTAATATGAATTGTTCAAACTCTATATCGCTAACCTTTACAGTTATGTTGAATATACCAAGATATCCATCGATATCCCTTGGCAGAAATGCCTTATCACCTTTGTTGAGAGTGATATTTCTGGAGTAGAGATCTCTCCTAAAACTTGGATAAATGTCAAGAGTTACCGTCTCATTACTCCAAACGTTTTCAATTGTAACTCTATCCTTGGCGATATATCTTACTTTAACTGTACCTAAGGTTGTTTTGCTGTAACTATTTGTTACTGGATCGTAGATTATTCTGTTGATCGAATACGTAGTAGTTGGGATTTGATAAATTGGATACAACTTAAGCTCGAAATACGTAGAATTTTTAAGAATTAAAATGTGTGCGTTTGGATCGTATTGAAGAGTATACTGAGCATTAGCAATAGAAACTAAAAACATCATGATAGCTACAATGAAGCAAAGTCTTAACCCCATGACTGCTAAAACTATCAAAATTTAATTAAAATCTTTACGTTTATTAAATTATATTAACATTTGAACCTGATGTAAGTTGTGTTATTAAATATTAAAAAAATTTCGAAAGCGTTATATAATTCTGCTTAAACTCATTACATGGTAGCAGATGTGGCATGGTGGTTTTGGCCACTATGCCTATTTGTATTCACACTGATAATTGGAATAATAGCACCTGTATCTGGAGTAGGTGGCGGTGTTCTGTTTGTTCCACTGACTACTGCGTTCTTTCCATTCCACGTAGACTTTATAAGAGGGGCTGGATTAATAATGGCTTTAACCTCGGCGTTGTCCTCAGCACCACAGCTAACTAAGCAAGGATTAGCAAATATAAGAATTATGGCACCTGTTGTTGTCGTTTCAATCATAACATCGATACTCGGTGGTGTAATAGGTCTTTGGATAACGAATGCATTTCCAGAAGGTAAATACTACGTTACAATCTTACTTGGAGTAATCTTGTTCGTAATATTTGTAGTGATGCTAACTTCAAAGAGAGTAGAGTTTCCAGAAGTAAAAAAGGTTGATAGGATTTCTGAGATGCTTGATATAAGAGGAGCTTGGTATGAGCCGAGTTTGGACAAAGTCGTTGAATACAGAACGACCAACATGGCTACAGCATTACCAGCCTTTGCAGCAGTTGGATTCATCGCTGGAATGTTTGGCTTAGGTGCTGGATGGGCAAACGTTCCAGTGCTTAACTTAGTGATGGGAGCACCTATAAAGGTTGCAACGTCTACAAGCATGATGATTATAACGATAAATGATGCAGCAGCGGCGTGGGTTTATCTTGCAAGAGGAGCAGTTCTCCCATTAATCGTAATTCCATCAGTAATTGGGATTACAATAGGCGCAAGAATCGGTGCAAAAATCGCCGTTAGGGCAAGACCAAAAGTAGTTAGATATGTCGTTTTAGCTGTAATGCTACTCGCAGCAGTTCTCGATATATATAAAGGTCTGGCTGGATTGGGTTATGTACCTAAATACTTCTGAGGTGATCTTATGAAAGTCGTAAAGGTAGACCCTATGAATAGAGCGTTCGCAGTAACTATGGAAATTCTAACCTACATAGGACTTGTATTAATGATAGTACCGGGTGTTATCTACATATTTACCTCAAGTGGCTTCGTAAACGTTACAGATGTAATACAGAACTGGGATAAACCTGCTTCAGAATTCTGGAAAGAAGTAAAGGGAATTAAGATATCAGGGTATTCGTGGTTTTTAAGTAACTTGACATATATGGACTGCTTAAGCTTAGTAGGAATAGTGTTCTTAGCACTTGCACCCTTAGCAGCTATAATTGCATCGATTACTAAAGCAGATTCAAAGTATAAAGTGATTTTAGCCATTATAGTGATAGAGTTCGTATTTGCAGTAGTTAGACCATTGATAATGCATGCAGTGGGACATTGAGTATAACGTCATTCAAGTCCACGAGCATATATGAGGATTTCTTCTTCACTCATTTCAACCCATTTCTTGTACCAGTCCCTAATTTTTGTAATAATTCCTACTCCTATACTGTATAGGTTTACAACGCCTAATAGTTCATTTCTTTTTATTTCACCATCGTGTATCGGTAAGAAAACTACTTTGTCTATTTTTATACCATCTTCCACTCTTTTCGGTGGTTTATCGTAATATAGATCTATCACAGTCCCAAACGCATGTCTCATTATGAATAATGGATAGACTATCGTATTCTTTGGGATTTCTATTCTCTTAATTTTTACAATAGTTGGCTTTCCGTATTCGACCTTTTTGTTTTCATCTGCTATTAGACACTCCCACCTAGCAATTGGACTGTATCTATAACCAAAGGGCTGTACTTCTATTTCCTTTTTTATTATACCTCCATTGCTCCTATACACCATCCTAACTTTTTCAGTGGATTTTTCTGGTAGTACACTTTTTAAATCCTTTACACCAACGTAGTAAACGTTTATAACACCAATTAAATCTCCTTTTTCAATTTTACCATTTTCAATTGGGAGGAATATTACCTGATTTATTCTCTTTTCTTCTTCAACCCTCGAAGGTCTTCCAAGTTGTACAACGTCCAAAACCGTACCATAAGCATTTCTTATGATATACAATGGTGTTATAACAGTATTTGGTGGAAGTCTTATCTCTTTTATATTTATTCTAACGGCCTCTCCTGCTTTTACTTTAACATCCTCATCAGCGATCAAGAGCTCCCATAATCCTATATCACTTTTAACATATCCAAATTCTTTGGATTTTATTTCTTTGCGGTGTATATTTCCATCATCTCTCCATGTAAGATTTGCTTTAAACTCCTCTTCTCTTAGTTTAACGTCTGGTGTACCTATGTTAAAAATCCTTGCAAGTAAACCTGTTTTTATGAAGTGAACCTCGAATACACCGATTAAGTCTCCTTTCTTAACAATACCACTTTCAATTGGTAAAAAGAGTACTTCACTTATACACTTCTTCTCTTCGACTTTTTCTGGAATCCCACATTCTATTGCATCCAATACAACACCTAAAGCATGTCTCATAATGTTTAATGGGCTAACAATCGTATTTTCTGGGATTACAATGGGTTTTATTTCAATAATACACGGCTTTCCCTTTTCAACATACGTATCCTTGTTTGCAATTAATGCTTTCCACTGTGCTATTGGAGCCATTCTGTATCCAAATGGCTTTAGATCTATATTTTCAAGTCTGTCAAGGAATCCTCCCACTCTGTCAAGCCAATATACGATATCAACACCCATTTCATCACCTCTACATAATTAATTGTTAAAGATTCTGTTTATAAAGTTTTCTGTTAATTATTTTAATAAATTACATTTTAATATTAAAATATTAAAATTAATTGTAATCATTTAAATTCTAATGAATCTATAATTTATAAAAATTTTAAGAATTTATAAGCTATTCAGGGATACTACAAGAATAAATTGGTTAAACACTAACTTCTCAAGAAATCGATGACTGCAAGCCAAATACGTATTCAAAAACACATAGATATCTGAACAGAAAAGCCGAAGATATGAAGGGAGATGAAACATCTCAGCGAGCAAAAATCTGAGTCGATGAGAGCTAAGAAAAGGCAAACAACTCAAACCATGCGGATAAACGCTTGATGATGTCAGAATACGTTTACAATTCTTGGAAAGACATTAAAGAAGTTCGAAAAGATTCAAAGAGCCATGAACGGAACGTTAACGGGTTACAATCGAACATTTGATAATTTAATGGTTTTGCACAACGCTTTAGCCGAAAACATAGCGAGACACATAAGGATGACCGACAACATAGCCTCAACAGCTGGAGAAATATAGAAAACGGTTAGAGAAATGAGATTAAATTATTGCCTCTTCTTAATTGAACAAATCCTCCTTTACGGCTTGATTGCTCTCCTAATCATTAAGGAGGTAATAACATGAAATATGAAAGAACAGCAAGGCTAAAACTGAAGGATAAACCCCTCTTCGAACTTCTCGAATTCAGAGAGAAGGAGAGACGAGTTTTCCCTGAGCTTCTCAAGGCTCTCAAATTCGCAAACAAATACGGTAACGTTGTTTATTACCTCATCCACAAGATGCTCAAAGCTGGAATGATAGAGAAAACCGAAGAGGGTTACGTTTTGAGCTTGAAGTTTGCTGAGAAGTTAAGGAAGTGGGCGGAATAGTGGGAAAGTTATGTTTCAAATTCCGAGATGGATTAAAATTCTGAGCTGGATTTTGATGTCTTTCTACCTTTTAATCTACATCTTGATGGAGAAATTCCTGAAGAGGTAGCAACATTTTTATCCTACTTTACAAATTTGAAAGTATGGAAGTTATCGAGATTTTGAAAAGAATCGAGAACAAGCTTGAGGAAATGGATAAAAGGCTTAAAAGGATAGAGGAGGAACTCTTCGACGAGCTGAGTGAGGAAGAGCTAAGAGAAGTTGAGGAAATTCTCGAAGCTTGTAAAACTGGAAAAATGAAGACCTACACTCTCGAAGAACTTAAGAAGGAGCTTGGGATATGAAATTCAAGGTTATTGCATCGGAGAGAGCCTTAAAAGATTTAAAAAAGCTGAGTAAGACCGAGAAAAAGAGGATATATGAAGAACTCGAAAAACTTGAGAATCCTTTTGAACTTGACATAAAAAAGCTGAAGAAGAACATTTACAGAGTTAGAGTGGGGAGATTTAGAATCATTATCGAGATCGATTTTAATAATCAAATCGTTTGGGTCGCCAAAATCGACAAGAGGGAAAGAGTTTACGATCGCTTATAGTTTTTTGAACAACAATCTTAATAGAGGAAATCAAGAGGTAGCAACATTTTTATCCTACTTTACAAATTTGAAAGTATGGAAGTTATCGAGATTTTGAAAAGAATCGAGAACAAGCTTGAGGAAATGGATAAAAGGCTTAAAAGGATAGAGGAAGAGCTTTTCGATGAATTGAGCAAGGAGGAACTTGAAGAAATTAAGAGGGATATCGAAGCTTATGAAAAAGGAGAACTTGAAACGATTACCCTTAACGAACTGAAAAAGGAACTTGGAATCGAGGATGAAGTTTGAAGTTGTTATAAAAAAGAGTGTTACTAAAGACTTGAAAAAACTCAGCAAAACAGATAGAATCAGAATTTTTAAAGCTCTCCAAAGGTTAGAAGATCCGTTCTCTCTTGACATTCGAAAGCTCAAGAACATCGAGAATACCTATGCTGTAAGAGTTGGAGGTTTCAGAATTGTGTTCAAAATCTATTTCGACAGAAAAATCGTTTTTGTCACTCGAATTGACAAAAGAGAAAGAGTTTACGATCGCTTATAGCTTTTTGAACAACATTCTTAATAGAGGAAGCTAAGAGGTAGCAACATTTTTATCCAACTTTACAAATTTGAAAGTAAATGGAAATACGTTTCACGAGACATGCAAGAGAACAACTCGAAAGGCGGGAAATCAAAGAAGAGGACGTTGAAATCCCGACGGCATCTATTACGATCTGAAGGAAGGAAACTTCGTAGCGGTTAAGAAGATAGATAATATGCTGTTAATAGTCGTATTCGAGGAGGTATCTGGAGGATTTAAGGTGATAAGTGTGATAAAAAGCTCGAAAATGAAGGTCAGGTTTAATCCAGAAGCTAACATCCTTTACATTTCGATTAAGGATGATAAGGTTAGGGACATGGAGGATATAGACGATGACATCTAGGTCGAATACAACGAAAAGGGTGAGATAATCGGAATTGAAATTCATCGTGCCAAAGAACTGATTGTCCCCGAAATCTTGAAGTTTATCGATGCCGTAAAGAGTTTGAAGGTCTAAAGTTCCCTCAGCTCTTTAAACAACATGGAACGCATAAAGTAAAATTATTTGTATGTAATAGTATAGTCGCTATTTCTGGTAATTAATTTTAATTAATTTAATTTTATTGTTTTTATTTTTGCAAGCTATCTATGTTTGATGTTTTTACGTGCGATCCCAAGAGAGATTGTCTTATAATTTGAAAAACTTTGTATTGTCTATTATCCATTTCTCAGCATTTCCTCAAGCAGATCAGCATACCAAGCGATATAAAGTCCTATATCGTCTACAACTATCCATCTTCTTTGTGTTAGATATGGTGTCTGTAAAGGACCCTGTAAAATGCCTGCAAGATAATGTCGAACACCCAGGGTAATACCTCTCCTAAAAGCAGCAGTTGCTGTTAATACGGGGCTACCACTCATACCTTTAGGAAGATACGAATCAACTAGGAAACAAGGTCTATCGTCAAACCAAATTGTATACTTACTTGCAAGAAATGCTCCTCTACTAATAGGAAGATTATTAACCTTGTCATAAAGACCTTCTGGATATCCTAACACTAAAAGTTGACTGCCTACTTCAAGCTCATATACTCTCTCCTTTACTCTGGGATTCCTAACACTAAAAATATCGTCCTTTGTGAAACATGCAATGTAGCAGTCCTTGAGTATTTCCTCATCAACTTCTATCAGAGCTAAATCGACATCACTATTTTCATGCTCGATCCATACTGGCTCTCCATTCTTGTAAAGTTTTATTTCTCTTCTAACATTTCTTCTTAAATCATTGATATCGGTATGTAGTTTAATGCTGATCCTATCAGGGTAGAATCTCTGCTCTTCATCGATTATGCAGTGTTTACATGTGACGAGAAAAATTCTATCTTCTTTCTCATCATAGAAAAAGAAGCCTGTAGCAATGTCTACTAATGTATTCTCCTTAAAGAGTTCAAGCGGTGTAGTCGCTAAAGAGAACGACAACATCTCCATTCGGTCTTTAATATTGTCGTAATCAACACCTTTTGGACAGCCAAATTTCATTCAAATTCACCCCTTAGTATTACAGCACTTCCAAAAATTGGCAATTAAATTAATCTAAAGATGTCGAAAAATCAAAAGTAATATGCGGCCGCCGGGATTTGAACCCGGGCAACGGGCTCGGGAGGCTATTTTTGAGCAAAATAACCAATATTTCCCAAGATCTAATGAAACAATCAATTATCCAAAAGTAAGAGAACAATTTATAAAATGGATGAGAGAAAATTGTTCTGAAGAACATACAAAGAAAATAGTCAGTTATCTTGACAGATATCTAATTAATCCAATATCAGATCCTAAAGAATTGTTTGAACTAATATCCTCAGTAGAAAGAGGAAAAAGACATCTCTGTATGGCAATTAGAGATCTGTTAAAATTTTATGAAACTTTTGAGCTTCTAGATCAAAATGTAATTACTAAATTCCGTAAAGTTGTCAAAATTCCCAAAACAAATCAAGATGATTACATTCCAGAAGATTCTAAGATTATTGAAGCTTTCAAGAAATTTGAAGATGAAAGATACAAAATTGTATTTAAACTCTTAGCATTCTCAGGAATTAGATTAAGAGAAGCAATACATTTGCTTAATAAGTTTGACAAAGATAGACTAATTTTTGTAAATGATAAAGTTGCTAGATATCCTTTAAGTTTAGAAAGAAAAACTAAGAAATCTTTCTTTGCTTACATACCAAAAGAGTTTGCTGTAAAGTTGAGAAAGATCAAAATAACTGAGGAAGGTATTAAGAGCTATTTCTTTAAGCGAGGATTACCAGCTAAATACCTTAGAAAATGGAACTACAATTTCTTAATTTTAAATGGAGTTCCAGAATCAGTAGCTGATTTTATACAGGGAAGAGCTTCAATTACAGTTGGTTCTATGCACTATTTAGCTAAAGTAAAACAGGCTGATGAATGGTATAATAGAGTTGTTGATAAGTTATTGAAGATTTTTAGATAAATATTTAATTTCATTTTCAATTTCTTTAATTAACTTACTTGCTTTATTCTTTATCTCTTTCCGAATTTCAGAAACTCTTAAAAATATTTCATTATTTTTAAGATCATTTCTAATAGTTCTGATTAATTCTTCCACATTTTTAGTTCTTAATGAGAATCTTCTAAGATTGCTACCTTGACCATAGCGAATAACTTCATAGATTACAATATCAATGGATTCTAAGGTTAAGGGATGTAGATACTCCTTTAAGAAATTACTAAACTTTTCTTCAAAAATAAAATATAATAAGTTGAACGCTTGAGAAGATCCAAATCCTCTTATCGGTTTCTCAAAATGAATATTTACAGATATTATGTTCTTAAAATTCTCCAAATGTATAGAACTTATACCAAATCTAGGTAAAACTTTTCTGTAAACTTTATCCATCTCAAGCATTAACTTCCAAAATTCTTTAAGATATACATTATTATAGAGACTTGAAAACTCATACAAGCTTTTTCTTAAATTATTAGGAATATTATAGATTAGTGATGGATTCTGATTCTCTAAATTTCTTAAGACTGTAAACTCAATAGGAGAAATTCCATGTAACTTAGTAGCTGATTCTATTTGCTTTCTTAGAGGATTGTAGACTTTATCAATCATTTCTCTTGAAATTTTCTCTTTTCTCTCTTTTTCAATTAATTTAACATATTTACGATTTTGCCAAGCATAATATGCTGTAATTATAGCTAAGACTACTGTAGCTATTGCAGTAATTAAAGAACTATAGTAACTTGCAATTGAAGCTATATCTGAAAGCATAATCGAATTTCAACTTAAATTCTTAATAATTTTTACTCCTCACAATTTTATAAAATTCATTATAAATTCATTATGTGTATATCTCAGAGTAGAGAAT
>Ga0190369_1000123_pt1 | contig 10948 bp, 15 predicted proteins | sample 4872181213_MG_FD_165051 | JGI IMG/M metagenome (GOLD analysis project Ga0190369, IMG submission 165051) | Hydrothermal vent microbial mat bacterial communities from Southern Trench, Guaymas Basin, Mexico - 4872-18-12-13_MG | ecosystem: Environmental > Aquatic > Marine > Hydrothermal vents >... | reverse complement strand
GTGGGATTTAGCCGAGGACTTACGGGGCCGGCTACGGACCCTTTAGGCCCAATAATCACCCCGACCACTCGAGGAGCTGGTATTACCGCGGCGGCTGCCACCAGCCTTGCCCTCCCCTTGCTAGACCCGGCTTTTTACACCGGGCCACAGCCACCCTTTTGGGGCGGCACTCGGGGTGACCCCGTCACGGTTTCCCGCATTGCGGAGGTTTCGCGCCTGCTGCGCCCCGTAGGGCCTGGGGCCTTGTCTCAGTCCCCATCTCCGGGCTCCCGCTCTCACGGCCCGTACCGATTATCGGCTTGGTGGGCCGTTACCCCACCAACTACCTAATCGGCCGTAGGCCCATCCTCGGGCGGCGTCGGCGGGCATGGCGCCGACACCCTTTCGGCGGGGGACCAGTTCCAGGCCATCCCCGCCTATGGGGTATTAGCCCCAGTTTCCCGGGGTTATCCCCCTCCCGAGGGTAGGTTACCCACGTGTTACTGAGCCGTGCGCCGCGCCCCGCCATTGCCCGGGGCGCTCGACTCGCATGGCTTAGTCCCACCCCGATAGCAGTCGGGTCCGGCAGGATCAACCGGTATTGGGGAGGGGCAGAGTACGGCCGCGTTTTGGGAGAATGATGGGACGGCCGCTTTAACGGGGGTGCTGGACCCGCATCAGGCCCGAGCGTTTCTTAACACTCGGGCCCTCATCTCATGTACCCGTGGATGGACCCGATCCTTCATCCAACCGGGTGTTCCCGGCGTGTCGGGATCGTCGCCATTCCACGGGTGATCGTTGTCTCAACACGTCCAGATTGAATAATATATTTCGAGGCGTATAAATATTGCGGTAAGCGTTACCTGCGAAATCTTTTTGAATGTTTTGGAGCGGTGCTCGGTTTTTAAACGGTGATATTTGCAACGTACTCCTGTGAGCCGTCTTAAATGTTGTGGGTGGTATGGTGGACCCGCCGGGATTCGAACCCGGGGCCTCCGCCTTGCAAGGGCGGCGCTCTACCACTGAGCTACGGGCCCACGGGGTGCGTTATGGGGCCGGGGCCGGGAGTCGAACCCGGGTCAGGGGCTCCACAGGCTTCTGGCCCATGTAGCATGGGTCCCCAGGATAACCGCTACCCCATCGGGGCGCCTTATCGGCGCAACCCCGGCCACTTGCCCCGGCTCCCGGCACACATTCTTTGGTTAGAGGTTAATAAACTTGATGGTTTTGGTGCGGGGGGTGGGATTTGAACCCACGCAGGCCTACGCCAGTGGGTCCTAAGCCCACCGCCTTTGACCTGGCTCGGCCACCCCCGCATCTGACCCTTATATATTTGCTGTTGATTTAAAAGTAGCGGAGAGGGCTTACGCATGTTGTTTCGGATGATCAAGTTTAAAAGGCGAGAGTGCAAAATAACACTGGGTTCTGGGCGGGCCGGTAGCTTAGCCCGGTAGAGCGCGGGACCCCCGTTGGGGGCGTGAGGCTCTTAACCCCGTGGTCGCGGGTTCGAATCCCGCCCGGCCCGCCATTTTTTACTTTTCTGGCCATCCGTGTTTTCCTATGAGGGGGACGAAGGCGACGGGGCCGAGGCTTTTTTCTGAGATGTTTCCTTTCTCGTCCTTTATTACGAGAACCAGTTCTTGGAATCCGTGTTTGCCTCCTATTGGTATGACCATTTTTCCGCCGTTTTTAAGTTGTTGGAGCAGGGGTTCGGGGATACGGGGTCCCGCTGCCGTTACCAGAATTCTGTCGTATGGTGCGGCGGGTGGGTATCCAAGTGTTCCGTCGCCCACTATTACGGTTATTCTGTCGGAGTATCCTGCGCGTTCTATGTTCTTCTTTGCGAATTCTGCGAGTTCAGGAATTCTCTCTATTGTGTAGACGTGGCCTTTAACTTTGGAGTTTTCGGGTGCCACTATTTCGGCGCACACTGCGGCGTGGTATCCGGATCCGGTACCTATTTCTAGTACCTTATGGCCGGGTGCGAGTTCGAGAACCTCACACATGAGAGCGACCATGTGTCACCTAGTTAGCCCGCCACGGGCTAACTATGTGGTGCGCTTATTGTCTGGCCATATCCTATATAAAGGGGGGAGTCGACATATGAGTGTTTTTTCATGTCCTCGGGAACGAATAGTTCCCGAGGGACTTTCCTCATCGCCCTTATGACCTCCGGGCTCCGGAGGACCCCCATTATGATCAGTTTTTCTATCAAGGCCTCCTTCTCCTTTTTCAGTTTTTCGGGTTCGATTGCCCCCACCCCCTATACGTACATTGTGGACGGGGCTTCACGTACATGTTCCTCTCGTCTTCTGAGCTCTTCTATTTCTTTTTCTATTCTCTCGGCGTCTTCTATGAGGGGTTGGACCGGGAGGTCCAGTCCATAGATTTCGTTTATTTTCTGGATCGCAATTGCGGCTGCCTTGGGGTCGGGGCGGTTTCTTTCGGCGTAGGGCAGGAGTGCGATTGCGGGGAAGTTGTTTATTTCGAATAGGGCTAGTAGGAGGGCGAGGGGGCCTGCGACGAAGAGGTCCTTTTCCAAGGTTGGCATGTCAATCTCCTTTTTTCTTATGTAGGCGGATGTTGGCACAACGCGGAGCGGTTGCTTTGGTTCTTCCGTTCTAAACCTGCTATCGAGGCCACCGATGAGCAAGGCTTCCTCGAATCCTCTTTCTACAACCCATGCTGCGAGGTGTTTTATGAGGGAGACCTGCTCGAATGCGGGTGGTTGGAACCTTGGGAGGAAGATTACGAGGTTACGGTACATATAGAGTTCGAAGGGGGTTGCGACTCTATTTTTCTCAAAGAAGACCAGCGGGGGATACTGTTCTGTGAGGACGTATCCTATCAGTTCGGCGTTTGAGGATTCCACGATGTGGTTCATAGCAATGAACCCGGTTTCTCCGATGCCATGGAATCCGGTGAGGAAGATACAACCTTGGAGTTCGACATTCCTCTTCAGAATTATCTCCACCGACAAGAGCCACCACCGGTTTCGGATCTTCCCGAGTTTCTTCTAGCAAGGAGAACCTTTAACTTTCCTTCACTTATAACTATAGTTCCCTCCCTTAAAACTGCTACTGATGCCGGTACCAGAACGTTGCCGCGTTGGTCACGTGGGAGAAACTCCAGTGAGTCCACTTTTCTCAGTGGTTTTACGGCGAGGGCAATTATTCTTCCAGTTCTTGTTGCGAGCACTAGGTCTTTTACTTCCCCAACCTCTCTCCCCCTAAGTATCACTTTTGTTCCTTCGATATCTGAAAGCGTCACGTTCATGAGATCACCTGACCCTTCGTACATCACCTTAAGATTAAAGTGTTTGTAGCACCCGTGAAGATATGGTGCCGGGAATGGGCGGGTACTCTTGGAGAAGAATCGCGGCAGAAATGATGTATATAGTGGCGCTATCGTCCCTCGTGTCGCTACCTCTTGCTGCAATATATTATGTTGCGGAACCGAGGATCGAGGCGGCACCCTTTTCTGAGGAGGAAATGGGAATATTAGCGGCATCATTGAATGTTGTGATATTTATGATTGTGGCTGCTCTCGGCTTTTTTCTAATGTACTTCCTCATCATTAGGAGGCGGACGAGGATTCTGATTGTCACCTTCGCGGTTCTCTTCTTCCTTCCAACGTTCACTGGTGTCTACCTCACGGCAATGGTCCTCTTATCGGTACTCACTCGCCCGATATTACCGACGTTATTCATTGATGCCGTTATTTCTGTCGTATCCATGGCATTTGCACTTATCATTACGAGAGTGCTTCTACACGATTATCCCGTTGGGAAAAAGAATGCGGCAACCATAACATATTGCTCTTTGACGGGCATTCTGCTCGGGGTTTCTCTTCCCCTCATGACCCTTTTGATGCTCTCGTTGGCGCTTGCAGCATATGACTTTTATAACGTCAGGTCCGGCAGGTTAAGAAAGATATTGGAGGGCTTTGGCAAGAATGGGAATAAAAGAGAATTTCGTAACGATCCTATCGAAAACGTATCGATATCGTTTGTTGGGAGGAATGTGGAACTCGGTTTGGGAGATCTCATATTATACAATGCCCTCGTAGTAAGGGTGCTAATGTCCTTTGATATTTTGCATGCGGTTCTTGCGATCATTGGAATATTTGTGGGAATCGCGATTACTTCGAAGTTTCTTGAACGCCATACTGTGTATCCTGGACTTCCTATACCGATTGTCATCGCAATGGCCTTTGCGCTTGTACCCTTGCTTATTCCGACAGGATTGTTGTGAGTTTGGCGGGTTAGGGGATTTAAAGTTCGACTACCGGGCATGAAATTTTCTTTAACAGCTCCTCTGCTGTAGCCGGATCGGTTTTAAGCGTATACAGATATCTGCGGGTCCTAAGCTTCAATTTTACGATGTCACCAAGCCTCTTGACTCGGCATTCGCTTGCTCTTTTGGCTATTTCTAGGAACTCCTCTACACTTTTTATCTCTTTGGGCAAGGCTACCACCCAAGCAAAATTAAAGGTGGTGGGCCCGGCGGGATTTGAACCCGCGACCTCCGCGTCGTAAGCGCGGCGTCATAGCCGGGCTAGACTACGGGCCCGTTTACTTACCTCTTCCTCTTTTTCTCCAGCGGAGGTTTTTACTTCTACATCTTCGGCAACGGGTTGCGGAGGCCGGATTCTTTGCTCCGCACTCTCTGCAGAATTTTACCATTAGTAAGTGTTTGACGGCAATTTCCTTCTTAATGGGGTCAGTGATGGGCATAGGTGATCCTCCTTTCTAGGAATACGTGAGTAACGGTAGGCCTTTTAAAAACTTCCTATTGGCATATGGGTTGGGTGGGCTTATGGGTGATGAGCCACAGAAGACTGAGGAGGTTGATCGCCGGGTTTATCAGTTGCTTGAGTTGATACGGAGTAATAGGGGTGTGCACATAAGGGCGCTTTTGAAGATGTCGGGTTTACATCCGGTTGAGTTTCTGAGATTAGTGAGGGAGCTTGAGAGACATGGTATTGTGAAGGTTGTGAGGCGCGGGGGTTACAAGTTCTTCTATTTGATTGAGGAAAGTGATGAGGAGAACGATGAGGATTAATATCGAATTTCACAACACCTCTTTTAGTAACTTTGGAACTTCTGCGGGGCAATTTGCAATCATTGCACCTGCCCTTTGGAGAGCCGATATTTTGCTGTAAGCTGTTCCACGCCTACCCGATATTATTGCGCCCGCATGTCCCATTCTTTTTTCGGGAGGTGCACTTCTTCCGGCAATAAATGCTACCACTGGTTTATTGAATTCCCTCTTTATGAACTCCGCGGCCCTTTCCTCTTGCTCCCCACCTATTTCGCCTATTATTACTACTGCTTTTGTTTCCTTATCCATTTCGAACAGTGCAAGCATTTCTTCGATGGAAGTTCCGGTGACAGGGTCACCACCTATTCCGACGCACGTGGATTGGCCGAGGTTATTGCGAGTGAGATTAAGTGCTATTTCATATGTTAATGTCCCACTTCTTGATATTATCCCAATACTGCCTTTTTTAAAAACATGTGCCGGCATTATTCCGACCTTGCACACTTCGGGAGATATTATCCCAGGAGTATTTGGCCCTACTATGAGAGAGCCCATCTTTCTCGCAAGCGCAACCATTTCGATTGTATCTCTTACTGGTATAAATTCCGTTATGACAACAATGAGTTTTATTCCGGCGTATATTGCCTCCAGCACTGCGTCTTTTGCAAGAGGTGCGGGTACAAAGACTATCGATGTATTAGCATCGTGATCTCGAATAGCCTCATCGACTGTGTCGTATACTGGCACTCCGTGAACCTCGGTTCCACCTTTCCCCGGCGATACGCCTGCAACAATATTTGTTCCGTATTGAAGCATGAGTTTCGTATGAAGCCGCCCCTGCTTACCCGTAATGCCTTGGACTATTACTCTTGTGTTTTCGTTTACAAGGATCATCCCGCATGCCCCTATAAATGCTTATAGCCGATTTTATCAGATCCTCCATCGTATCTTTTAAAATAACATTTACACCGGATTCTTCTAGAATTTTTCTACCCTCTTCCTCGTCCGTCCCCTTAAGCCTTATGAGTATCGGTATTTTGGGATTCAGTTTGCGGAGTGCATCTGATATTCCGATAGCGACCTCCTTGCATGAGGTTATTCCGCCGAGAATATTTATTGCAACGACTCTGACTCTAGGGTTTGAGAGTACAACGGATAACGCCTGCCTTACTCTCTCACTGGAGACTCCTCCTCCAAGATCCAAAAAACATGCGGGTTTTTCCCCGTAAAGGTGAAGAAGATCCATCGTTGCCATCGCTAGCCCGGCGCCATTGGCCATAATTGCGATTTGCCCATCCAGTTCTACATAGGGTATACCAAGTTCGCGGGCTTTTTCTTCTCTTTCCGAAAGAACCTCGGATGTGGTAAACTTCTGGAATTCAGGATGTCGGAACAATGCGTTGTCGTCGATGATCATCCTTGCATCGACGGCAACATACTGGCCATCACACTCAACGAGGGGGTTTATTTCCACCAACTCGGCGTCATAGTCTTGTACGATTTTCCAGAGCCTGATCATTACATCGGGTAGTGCTCTCAGGTCATTCCCGCGTAACCCAGCAGAGCGCACTAGTTTTTTTGCCATAAATGGAAGAAGACCAATGAATGGATTTATATGGACTTTTATTATTTTCTCCGGGTGAGTTTCGGCAATTTCTTCGATGTCAGTTCCGCCAATGGGGGAGAAGATTGCAACGTAGGTTCGTGCAGTCCTGTCGATTGTTATTCCGAGATAGTATTCATGTTGTATATCGAGTTTTTCCTCAACTAAGATCTCCTTTACCCTCATGCCAGCGATTTCTTTCCCTAAGAGTTTTGCAGCTATTGCTTTTGCCTCGGAAGGAGTATTTGCCGGAAGTATTGCACCAAGCTTAGCACGTCCACTAATTGGGATTTGTGCCTTGATCATCACGGGTCTTCCAAGCTCGGATGCTATTTTTTCCGCTTGCTCCGGAGTTGTTGCAACATTGCCTCTTGGCGTTTTTATTCCGTATTTGGAAAATATCCTTTTCGTTTCAAATTCCGGAATTTTCACCTTCTTCGCTCTCCTCTGACGGTTCTTCGGGTATTAGTCTTTCTAGGACTACATGAGCGTTAGTTTCAATGACACCTCTCATTGTTGAGACAAGACGCAGAAATTCATCAAGTTTCGAAGTGCTCACCTGCGCAATTAAGTCTATATCGCCGGTAACCCTGTAGAGACTTTTGACGTTGGCATTCTTGAGACCCTCATAAACCTCATTCCTATATTGGGGTGTTACTTTTATGAAGACAAAAGCGTCGCCTTCTCTTTCTCCGAGGAGGGCGAGGGCTTTATCTGTGAGGTCTATAAATCCTCTTCCCGTTCTTATGAATCCCAATTCTCTTAATTTTCGGAGGTGATTGCTAAGAGCCTGCCTTGTGATGTTCAATTCCTCTGCTAACTTCTTCTGCGTCTTCTTTACCGTACGTATTATCACGGGCCTGCTACTTTCATAGAGTTTCCTTAAGATCTCAAGTTGCCTGTCTGTGAGTTTTTCGTGAATTCCCGCTGGGGAGGACATTTTGCCCACTACCTGATCATTTGTTCATTCGACCTTTACTTATAACAACCCTTGATATAAAAATATTGGAGACCTTTTACATAAGTCTCTTGACACAATGCTTATATTAGGTCCCTCCCCACCCCTGAGAGTGTGGAGAGGACGCCTTTTAGAAATGTTTATTTCTGGTAATCCTGAAAAATGCAGTTACGAGGATGTCGGTGAGAACGTGGTGCTTAGCAATGCCATCGTGGAAATACTCAATAACAGATCTGGATCCTGACAGGACGGCGATTGCAAGCGGACGGGATCTCAGAATTTCGTTCAAGCATGCACGTGAAATATGTAACACAATAAAGGGAATGATGCTCGAGGATGCGAAGAAGTTCCTTAAAGAAGTCATTGAGATGAAGCGCCCAGTTCCCTTCAGAAGATTTCATAGAAAGGTGGGACACCGCAGAGGACTGAAGGGATGGCCAGCAGGAAGATATCCGGTTAAGGCAGCGAAAAAGATTCTCGAAGTCCTTGAAAACGTTACTAATAATGCTATGTACAAGGGACTGGATCCGGAGAAATGCAAAATCATCCATGCATGTGCCCACAAGGGCCCAGTGATCAGGAAATATATACCCAGAGCTTTCGGTCGTTCAACACCATACTTCCAGCAGCTGACACACGTCGAGATAGCGGTAGAGGAGGTGGAGTGATATGCCACTACGTAACCAGATAATCCAGGAAAAATTGAAGAAAGTCGCAATCGACGAGTTTTTAGAGAAAGAGTTGAAGAGGGCCGGTTATGCGGGAGTTGAAATTATGAAAACTCCTCTTGGCACTAGGGTTATTATTTATGCTGAGCGAACTGGAATGGTTATAGGGAAGAGAGGAAAAACTGTAAGGGAATTAACGCAGATATTAAGAGAGCAGTTTGGAATAGATAACCCGCAGATTGAGGTAGTGCCTGTCGATAATCCAGATTTAAATGCGAAGATTATCGCTGCTCGAATCGCCTCCGCATTACAACGGGGAGTACACTTCAGGAGAGCAGCATACGCAGCAATTAGGAGAGCGATGGAGGCTGGGGCGCGAGGTATAGAGATAGTGATAGGGGGAAAGCTTGTCAGCGAAAGAGCAAAGCACGTAAAATTCAGGGCAGGATCCATTCCAAAGAGTGGAGAGCCTGCATATAAGTACGTTGATGAGGCGATGATGGAGGTATTACTAAAGCCGGGAGTTTATGGAATTAAAGTTAAGATAATGAGAGGAGATGCCCCAAAGATAGATGAAATTTCTATAAAAGAGGTTCTTAAGGAGGTCGAGAGTGAAAAGGACGAGGAAAGCGGAGCATCTGGTTAATTGAGGTGATATAAATGGCGATTTTAAGGAGTGACGAAATTAGAAGACTTAGCAGAGAGGAAAGGGAGAAGAAGTTAAAGGAATTAAGAGCCGAGTTGTTGAGATTGAGATCAAAAAAATCGATGAGCGGGGTTGTTGAAAATCCTGGACGGATAAGAGAGATAAGGCGTACTATCGCCAGAATTCTGACAATAATGAGGGAGATTGGTGAGATTTGAGAATTACGCCTCATAATTTGATTTTGCACGAGTTAATAGGACTTCGTTGCCGAATTGTAAAGTCCACCGACCCAGGACACGTGGGGCTTGAGGGAATCGTAATAGACGAAACTCTTAACACACTACTTCTAAAGTGCGAAGATGGTAAGATTCGTAGAATTCCCAAGAGGAACTCTGTTTTCCACTTTATTCTTCCATCGGGAGAGATAGTTGAGGTTGAGGGAGTTGTCATAGTTAAGAGACCTGAGGAAAGGACGAAGAAAATTCCGGAGAAAAGGTGGTAACGTTGAATAAAGGTACTGCCAAGGACGTCCTCGATAATCCTAAGAAAATAAGGGAAATAGATGCTGGCGGTATGATAGATGTCGTCTTGAAGTCAGGACGTATGATAAGAGATGCTTATGCGCTTGGAAAGGAGGTTGAAGTCCCGGAAACTGTGAGAGTGGGGTCCAAAATAATAAACTATCGTGAGATGCCAAAAGGCATTGTAGTGTGTGGTATGGGAGGATCAGGTATTGTTGGGAAGTTACTTTCTGCATGGCTTGGCGAGGAACTTTCAATTCCGATATTCACGGTTACGGATTATACACTTCCGAAGTTTGTGGGAGAGGGATACCTTGTGATAGTTGTGAGTTATTCTGGAAACACCGAAGAGACCATATGCAGTATGTACATTGCAGCAAAGCGAGGGAGCATGATTTTTGGAGTTACAAGTAATGGTGCAATCGAGAGGTTTTGTCGCGAGGCAAAATTCCCGTTTGTTAAAATTCCTTCGGGTTTTCAGCCACGCGTTGCGTTGCCTTATCTTTTAGTCTCTATAATACCAGTTTTGGAGAGTGTGAACATATTAAAAGAATCTAAGGAGTCGGAAATAACCTCTGCCTCATTACTTGTAGAGGAACTCTCGGAAAAGGTATCGCCCGAGGTGCCGGTTGATGACAACTTATGTAAGAGAATAGCATTGGGGATATACAGTACGATTCCCTTAATTTACGGGTACAGGATTCTTGAACCAGTAGCATATAGAATGAAGTGTCAGTTGAATGAAAATGCAAAAATGATGGCGTTTTCGCACATCTTTCCAGAGATGAATCATAACGAAATTGTTGGATGGATGAGCGGCAAAGAGCATCCGTTTTCAGTTGTACTGATAAGAGATTGTGAGAGGTTTGAACCTCCGGAAATAAAAGCAAGAATTGAGATTTGCAAGAGATTATTCTTCGAGAATGCCGCCATTTCCGTGAATGAAATATTTGCTACAGGAGAAAAAATCGCTGAGAGGCTCTTTTCAAGCATTTTCTTGGTTGATATGATAAGTGTATACGTTGCAGTGGCACGAGGTGTAGACCCGACACCTGTTGATCCCATAACTTCATTGAAGCATGAGTTAGAGGAGTGGAGATTTAAGGAGAAATTTATAAACGAAATGAGCAAATTGATTTCGCGGGGATAACGTTGTCAACATACCGCAGCCCATGGTTAAGGAAACCACAGATATTTTCTCTTTTAGTGATTGTCCTGCTAATATGCGTTGGGAAGTTCTTAGTTAACTATTTTTATGATAGATTTATGTATCCGGTTGAACCGTGGGTCTTGGCATCATTGAGTTGGGTCGTGGTACTTTTGCTCATAAACTCATCCGTAATATTATTCGGGATTGTAAGGGAGAAGCTAGGAGAGGAAAGAGTTGCAGTAATTCGTTTATCATTTGTAACATCGGTGTGCGTGTTTATCATTTACTTATCACTACTTTTCGCCTTCAACTATCTCATACTTATTTTGGAAAGTAAGTTTCGTGTTAGCCCGTCACATGAGGTAAGGTATGTATTTACGG
>Ga0190369_1000121_pt1 | contig 11018 bp, 13 predicted proteins | sample 4872181213_MG_FD_165051 | JGI IMG/M metagenome (GOLD analysis project Ga0190369, IMG submission 165051) | Hydrothermal vent microbial mat bacterial communities from Southern Trench, Guaymas Basin, Mexico - 4872-18-12-13_MG | ecosystem: Environmental > Aquatic > Marine > Hydrothermal vents >... | reverse complement strand
AAAAAAAGAGGTTTACATGCTTTCAAAGGATTTATGGGAATTTCTAAAAAACAATAGAATAGAGTTTACTTCTGCTGGAATAAAAATTGGTGAAGTGGGTAAGAGATTAAGACTTACAGTTGAAGGTGCTTTTTGGCTTGTAAAGAGGAGAAAAAGGGTTTGGGTAAACGAAAAGGGAGAAATGCTTTTTTTGTATGGGAGAGATCTGTTTGCATCGTCTATTGTAAAAGTAGAAGATTTCAAAGAGAACGAAGTAGTATTTGTTTGTAATAGAGATAACGACATAATTGGGATAGGCAAAGCCAGATTCGACTCAGATAAGATAAGATATGTGGAAAAGGATAGAGTTGTCATAGACAATTTAGTCGATAGAGGGGAATACATACGAAGGACTAAGTTGTACAAAGCTTTTTAAAAGTAGCTTGAATTTTGAATTATGCTAAGAGATGTCATAAGAGATGCAGAGGGTGAAAGAGTTCTACTTCTTGGAAACGAAGCTATTGCAAGAGGGGCAATAGAGGCTGGAATTGATGTTTTTGCGTCTTATCCGGGAACTCCAGCATCGGAAATTGCTGATACGCTCAGTGAAGCCTGTAAATATCTAAAGGATAGGATGGAATTTTACGTCGAGTACTCTGCAAATGAAAAAGTAGCTTTTGAAGTTGCTTTCGGAGCTTCTCTTGCTGGAAAGAGGGGAATGGCATCAATGAAACACGTAGGAGTTAACGTTGCATCTGATACCGTTTTCAGCTCGGCATACATTGGAGCAAGAGGTGGAATTGTTTTAGTTACAGCTGATGATCCATCAATGCACAGTAGCCAAAATGAACAAGATAACAGATGGTATGGAATCGCTGCAAAGCTTCCAGTTATAGAGCCATCAAGTGTTCAAGAAGCAAAAGACTTTACGAAACTCTGTTTTGATTTATCTGAGAGGTTTGGTTTACCGTTTATTTTGAGGACTTACACAAGACTAAGCCACGCTGGAGGTATAGTAAAACTTGGAAAAATTCCAAGAAAAAAGCTTGAAAGAGTTGAATGGGTTAAGCATCCAGAAACGGATGTAGTTTTGCCAGCACATGCAAGAAAACTAAAGCCGATACTGCTTGAAAAACTTCAAAAAATTCAGAACTACTTTAGTAGATCAAATCTAAACTGGATTGAAAATGGAGATGGTGATATAGGTATTATAGCCTGTGGATTGAGTTATGCGTACGTTAGCGAAGCTTTAGAAAACTTGGGAATTAATCCTCCAATATTAAAGCTTTCAACTATGCATCCGTTGCCAACAGAATTAATTGAAGAATTTTTATCAGAGCTTAAAGGCGTTGTAATCGTTGAAGAAGTTGATCCATTTGTCGAACTTCAAGTCAGAGCTATTAGTGATATAGAAGTCTACGGGAAGTTAAACAATTACTTCCCAATGAACTACGAGTACAACATATCTACTGTTGAAATTGGAATAGCTAAGGCTTTCAAAATAAAGCCAAGCAAGGACTACCAAAAAATTGAAGAAATTTCTAAAGATATATCTTCAATAGCTCCAGCAAGACCTCCGATTTTATGTCCCGGTTGTCCACACACTGCAACATTTTACGCGATAAGAAGAGTTGTGAACGAGATTGGAAATGCATGCTTACCAAGTGATATCGGTTGCTATACTTTAGGTATAAACAAGCCATTCGAAGCTGTTGACATAACCATATGCATGGGTGCAAGCGTTGGAGTTTCAAACGGTTTAGCCCATGTGTTAAAGGATAAGATAATAGCTACGATTGGAGACTCGACTTTTATTCATGCGGGAATCCCCGCTTTAATAAATGCTGTTTACAACAAGGCTAAGTTTGTTTTAGTTATCCTAGATAATCAGACAACTGGAATGACTGGTCATCAACCGCATCCCGGTGTTGGTGTTAGGGCTTGCGGAGATACTGGAAAAGCTGTGAAAATAGAGGATATCGTTAGAGGTTGCGGAGTTGAATTCGTTGAAGTCGTGAATCCTTACAACGTTAGGAAAATGATCGAAACGCTTAGGAGAGCTTTAGAGTATGATGGAGTTGCTGTAATTATTGCAAGGCAACCATGTGCAATTCTGTGGGTTAGGGAAAGGAAGAGAAAAGGCTTGAAAGTAATACCATATGAAATCACAGATAAATGCAATCTGTGCCTTGAATGCGTGAAATCGTTTATATGTCCAGCGATAGTTTACGATGGTAAAAGTGTCAGAATCGACGAAAACCTCTGCGTTGGTTGTGCTGTATGCGTTAAAGTTTGTCCGAATAAAGCTATAAAGCCTAAGAGGTAATAACATAAATTATTATTTTTAATAGTTGCAGTATTAACATCCATAAAAAATTTAATACGCAAATAAATACTTATGTCGAAGAATTCTTCAAGATAAACTGTGTTAAAATTTCTTATAGAAATCAATCGAGCAATAAACTTTTAAATGATGAAGTAATACACTATACGGGAGTGATGCCTATGCACAAGGAGGAGATTGTTCTTTTGCACTTAGCGTTATTCCATGTAAAGAGACTTTTCGAACAAGCTGGAATAGCAAACGGACATTTCAAAATGTATGACGAACTTGGCGTCCAGCCCGTCCATATACATAAAAGCAAAGCAGATCATAAAAAAGCAATTCTTCTTCTCTGTAAAGGAATTTCTGAGATATTTAAGGATTATCAGCCAGAAGATATAATGAGAAATCCAAAAATTAGAGAGTTTCTAGAAGTTCTCACAAGATAGTTCCATGAGGTAAGCATCTTCACCATCGCTGTAGTATCTGGGTAGTGTACTAATCGTTTTAAATCCGAATTTTTTATACAACCTTTGTGCTTCCACGTTTGATACCCTTACCTCAAGCAAAATTCTCTTCTTACCTCTTGATTTAAGCCTTTCAATCGCATTTCTAAGTAACATAGTACCAATACCCATCCTTCTGTACTCTGGTTTCACAGCAAATGAAATTATTTTACCCGTATACCTATCTATGTCCATTGTAACTATGTATCCAACGACTCTGTTACCGATGTCTGCTACGAGTAGATCACTACCGTATGTTAAATAAACGTATATGTCATAAGCTGGATTCTTAGATTTGAAGACTTCTGCATCAATTTCTAGCAGTTCTCTGAAATCTTTAACGTTGTAATCTCTAATCACTACAGTCTGCACATCAATGTATTAGTACATTCAAGATTTAAATTATTTTGATGATTAGATTGGCTGAATACATAGCCAAAAATTACAATGGAAAAGTGGTAGAGGTTGGTATCGGGTACTACTTTAAAGTAGCTGAATACTTGACGAAACGTGGCTTGAAAGTAATTGCAACGGATATAAAACCTTTAAACGCTCCAGTAGATTTTTATGTAGATGATATAAGAAATCCAAGAATTGAGATATATCAAGACTCAACCCTTATATACTCTATCAGACCCCCATTAGAGATAGTAAAGGACATTTTAAGAGTTTCTAGGATTGTTGGTGCAGATTGTATTATAAAACCACTTTACGGAGATTATTTAAACGTTAAGCCTAAAAACTACAAAGGCTTAAGCTTTTATATTTTTAATTACAATAGATATCGATGATTCCAAAGTTTGTATTCTTAGCTAAGGAAAAACTAATTCAAAGAAAATGGGGTGGTGAATGGATACCAATGATGAAGGGTTTTAAACAAGAGAAAATTGGCGAATCGATCGAGTTTTCAAATCTCCAAGAAAATCCATCCGAACTGTTAATAGGAAACGAAACGATTTCTGCATACGACTTCTTCGTAAGATATAAGAAAGAAGTGCTTGGAGAACTTGCAAATAAATACGAAGAGTTTCCAATAACGGTTAAACTGATAGATGCAAAGGATAAAACAGATGAATTTAAGGGTTCTGAAAAGATATGGTTATGCTTAAGTGATGGATATATTTACATAGGCGAAGATGTCTTCAATGTAACGAAGTTTGATGCTTTTTTAATCCCAAGCGATGTTAAACACTCAGCAGAAGGTATAAGGATTTTTGAAGTTTCTTATGGATTTAAAACTCATGAAGAGCTGTCAAGGTTTAAGAAAAAGATAGAGAGCAAAATCTTAGGTGTTGAAGTGCTAGAGGTCTTAGAGAGTAAAAAAATCGAATTGAATACGTTTAACCTGTTGTTCTTACTCGATGGATATGCCGTTTTGAAGAGTGAAAGAGATATAGCAGATATACATAAAGGTTACTCCTGCTTAATACCAGCAGCGACTTCAGAATTTGAGATAAAGAGTGAAAGAGCAGTTTTTATTAGAGTTTATCCTCTATGCCAGATCTTATAAAATATATCTTTACACTCATCGTAACTCAGTTTGTTTACTATTCTTGCAACCTTGTTCTCCCTTACAAAGTGTGGATACGGGTCGTTTTCTGAAGGTAACAACTCCTTTTTTGGTATTAAAGATATGTAGACTATACCTCTCGCAGCTAACAGTTTCGCCTCTTCATCACCTATATCTTCATTGAGCATATACTTCATCGTTAAAACGTTTCCGGGGTTTAGGTAAACCTCTGTTTTTAGCTCCTTTGCTACTATTTCCAAGAGTGATATCGTTTTTGTTACAAATCCAAAATCTTCAAGATATTTCGATAATAGAACATGAATATGCCCAGCCTCAACGAGAGTTTTGTCTTTTACTACTCTTGAAATCTCCTTAGCTCTCATGAGGTCTCTAATTTTAAATCTCTTGGCATCCGCTTTACTGAATTTAACAGTTGCATTTACAAGCATATCAAAATCCCTTTTAATAAATGCTTCCTGATACTCTATCCATGCCTCATTGACCAATCTTTCGACTTCTCTGACTTCAGCTATTTCTTTGTCTTTTACGACTTCATCAAACTTTCCAGTTTCTATAGCCTTATGAATTTTCTCCAAAATTTCGAGATATGGTTCAACCTGATAAATCTTTTTTCCCATTTTATACAGTTTTTTGAGGATTTCACATTGATATCTCGCGTAAACTGGGAAAGAAGTATCTAAATTGGCTACGTAACTTTCAACACTTATATCTCCTCTAAGCATTTTTTCAAAATTCTCATCTCTTGGCTCTTCTATGATTATAGTATCCACCTTTTTAGCTTCTTCTTCAAAATGCCTTAACATCTCTACTCTATGCGATGTATACAGAACTGTTATCTCCATGAGTTGCTTAGTAGTATTGGCTTTTAATTAATTTCGGATTAACTTAAGAATTTTAATCAGATTTTTAAATTCTTTATCTTGACTAAGTAGAAAATTTAGATCAAGATCTGAAACAAATTTTGGTAAATCTCTTTTGTAATATTCTCTTCCTTTATTGTTTCTCAACCAATTGTTTAAAGCTTTAGACGGCTTTGTATAACTACCGTATCTGATTTTTAAAGATTTGCATAACCACTCTTCGGCTTCGTATTCGAAAACTATTAAGTCTACTCTGTCTTTGAATTCTGGAGGTATATGCAATTCCGCACTTTCTCGTTTCTCTTTGGGATTTCCATCGCCATCAATAACAAGTACAACTCTATCAAATCCAAATGTTAAAGCCGATCTTATTGCTCTATCGATTTTTGTATTACAGTCCGCTGGAAGTCTCCTTGCATCGATTACAACATCTCTTGGAATTAAATTTTCATTTTTTAATCTGTTTATGAGGTTTTCAAAGAACTCATCGCCATATTCGTCTTCAACGAAAAATTTAAATTTGACCATATAACCATCCTTCACTAAAAGTTATTCCAGCTTCTCTGAGCTTTTTCTTGATTTCCTCTGGGTTTTCAATTCTTCTGAATTTCGTTTCTCCAGCAATTTTCTCTACGATTACGAGATCTTCGGGTTCGATCATATCAACAACTACTGGCGAGTGGGTTGTTATTATCACTGTTGTTTCACTTGATTTCAGCTCATCCAACAGCTTTTCAAGGGTTTCTGGATGTAATGAGTTTTCTACTTCGTCTATTATAAGCAGAGAAGGATTTAACTCTAAAGCCGTTAGGATTGCTAAAAGTTTGTATAAACCATCTGCGATGCAGACCGGTGGCAGTTCTAAGCCATTCTCTTGAACTTTTAGATATACTCGCTGATCTTCAGTTATTGAAAAGCCTATGTTGATGTTAGGGAATAGGTATGAAATTAGAGTAGCTATTCTATCTGGAATTCTATTTTCCTTGAGGTAGAGGGTGTATAAAACAGAGTTTAAGTTGCCACCATTTTCTAAAAGCCAATATTCTCTTTTTAATGGTGATGGTCTCTTGATTTCGTTGATGTTTAGCTTTAAGAGTATAGTCCTCAAAAAGAAGTTTTTAATACTTTCAATAATTGAACTAACAAATTTCGTGATATTTACAAAAGTTTCTACTTTATCTGAATCAATTGTATCTATCATAAAATATCTATCGCCCATCTCAATAGATAACGATGGTTGAAATAATAGTTCATCAAGAATTTTTGTTTTATAGGAGATTATAAATTTTAAATTTAACAAACTCAAAGTTGTTGTATCATTAGTTAGTACTGTTCTCAGCTTTTTATTCTCACCTATTGCTAAATTTAATATGTTACCAGTTAATTCTAAACTTATTAAGCCCTTAATCTCAAGCTTTTCCCTCAAAATCTCGAATCTTCCACCTCTGCCAGTAAATGTCGTTTCAAAGCTGATATCGTATGCTTTGCCTTTATCGTCAATGTATTCAAACACGAATCTAACAGAAATATCAAGCTCCTCCTTTCTATTCCAAACCGCATTTTGGTAACCCCACCAATACCTAAACGGATTTATATCCTTTTCAACGTAGATCTTTCTCAAAAGTAGAAATAAATCAACTAAATTAGTTTTACCAGAAGCGTTAGCACCAACCAAGACATTAAAATTTCTGAGCTCAAGTTTACAATCTTTTAAGCTTTTAAAGTTCTTGATTTGAATTTCTTTTAACTTAAGCATATATAATATTCGATGTTATCGTTTAAAAAGTTTTCAAGCGGGAATAGTTGTATTGTTTGTTGTCTCTTATTGAGGATAAAGTAAATCTCTAGAAGAATTTAAGCATGGGATAACCTTCGCTGATAAGTCTTCTATTTCCCTCTGCTTGAATGTCTGCAACTATGATCAATCTTTTCTGCTTTTTTGCATAATTTATAGTCCACATTGTTCCTCCTTTAATGCCAGTTTCAATAACAATAATGCCAAGAGAAATCCCGCTGATTATTCTATTTCTCTCGATAAACATGTATCTCTGAACAGATTTGGTATTCCATTCAGAAATTAGCAAGCCTTTATTATTCAAAATTTCCTCTGCTAATTTTTTGTTACTTTTGGGGGTAATTTTCCCAAGAGTTGGTAAAACAGCAATAACTTTTCCATTATTTTCAAGGGCGGACTTTATTGCAAATGTATCTACACCAAGTGCCAAACCAGAAACTATTACAAAACCTCGCTTGACGAATATTTTGGCCACTTCCTTAGCGTACTTTACACCGTCATTAGATGGCTTTCTCGTTCCCACAATCGCAATTGCAGGTTCATGTAGGAGATCGATATTACCAACCGCATACAAGACTCTTGGAGGTTTTTCTATCTTGCTTAAAAGATAAGGATAGTCTGATGATCCAAATCTGATTTTGTAAATTCTGTTCTGCTTGTATTCTTTCTCATCTATATCGATACCGAACATCCTTAGATCCATTAATACCACCTTTTTGTTTTTCCAAGAGTCATTATCCAAACATCTTTCGCACCAGCTTCAAAAATCCTCGTTGCTGCTGCTCGTGCCGTGTTGCCCTTGGTATAAACATCGTCAAACAACAATACCTTTTTACCCTTAAGGTTAAATGCAATATTTACAATCATTGTTCTATAATGTTCTTCAAAAGACGGTCTTTCCCCGGGTAAAGCTGTCGATGATTTTCTAACGGTTTTGATCCTTATCAAAGCATTTGTTCCATCTTCTATTCCAAGCATCTCTGCAAGTCTACGTGAAAGATCTTTATGTCCATCGCTTATTGTAAAAGCTTCGCTAGATGGTATCGGTATTACGATGTCTGGTTTTAGAGAGTTCTTTTTGACTATGGATACAATCTCTTCTGCAAAATAATCAATAAAGTCCTTTTTAGCTTTTGGGCTTAAAGTACTATAGTTTTTAAAAAGAAGAATAAGCTGAGAAAACTCGTCTTGTTGATTTGTATATTTTGGGATATATTCACCAATATAAAAAAGTGGTGCTGAAAATGCTTTTGATTTTGCGACTTCAAAATCAACAATTGGACGATCTTGTTCATAATGACTAAATTCTGATGTAGTGTATTCTTTTTTTATCTTTGAATCTTCTGTTTGCATTTCTGCCCTTTCATTGGCTAGGGAAAGCAACTTTGCAAGTATTGAAACTATTAATACTAGGGCGAAAAACACTATCATTATCATTGAATGTGTTAAATTTAAATTAAAAATGTAGATCGTAGGGAACAAGAAAATTACTGGGATATAAAACTAACTTCGCCCAATAATCTCGATACCTCTCAGAAGGGAATAAATCGCTAGAACAACATTAAACAACAATCCACCGTAAAGTTCAAACTTGTAAAATAGATATAACGCCCCAACTAATACACCTAAGAACTTAATAGAAAATATTATGTCGTCTTTCTTAGTATCCCAAGCCATTAACTTAAACCAACTCATCATATTCACCTATAAAATCTTGTAACAACAAATTCTTAATATCTTTATTTTGAAAGTTTGTTCGGTGAAAATGCTTTAATGACTTATCTTTTTTAAAAGATGTTGTGGTCAAAGAAATAATTCCTGATGTAGGTATACTTTATAGCTACGGTTGAAGGTGTTATTTATCGTTGTAGATTTAACACCAAAAGTTTTTAAGTACTAAATTTGTATGTTTTAAATAGTTACTAAAGTATTAATTAATAAGATATATTAACCAAAAAAGTTTTCAAGCGGAAATTCAAAATTGTAAAATTCATCGAGGAAAACTACTCAATATGATGAAAGTAATATCTGTTGAACTCGATAGAAACGAAATGGCGGATATAACAAGAGAAGTCGAAGAATTCGTTAAGCAAAGTGGAGTTAATGAAGGAGCTGTTCTGATTTTTAATATAGGTTCAACTGGTGCAATAACTACAATAGAATACGAACCAGGCTTGAAGAAGGACTTTCCAAATATAATGGAAAGAATTGCACCATACGACTATCCTTATGAGCACCATAAGACGTGGGGAGATGACAACGGTTCAAGCCATGTGAGATCGGCTATTGTTGGAACTTCACTTGTAGTTCCATTTAAAGATGGAAAACTCATGCTTGGAACTTGGCAACAAATAGTAGTGATAAACTTCGACACAAGGAGGAGGACGAGAAGGGTTGTTCTCCAAATCTTAAGAGCTTAGCTATGGATTTAACCAAATTATTTTTAATTAAAAAATTCAGGGAATACTATGAGAGAAATGATATCGAGTTGCCAAAAGAGTTCGAGAAGAGAGAGTTTGCAATAGTTCCACTCGAAAGTTTACCAGATTTTTTTATGATAAGGCATCTATCCTTTAAATCTTACAATGATTTTAAATCCTATATCATTTCAAAGGTTCCAGCGCATCTGTATTACTCTTCAGCCTATTACAGATATCCAGAAAAAGAAATGGATAAAAAGGAGTGGATTAAAGCTGATTTAATATTCGATATAGATGCCGATCACTTACCAGTTAAAGCGAGCTTTGAAAAGTTACTTGAAATCGCAAAGAGAGAGGTAAAGAAACTAGTAACGATACTTAAAAAAGACTTTGGCATAAGTGATGAATTTATCAAGGTTTACTTTTCTGGGCATAGAGGATATCACATTCATGTATTTAGTGAAGAGTACTCCTATCTCAGTAGTGCTGAAAGAAGGGAAATAGTAGACTACATAACTGCCAATAATCCGTTGATCTTTAATGGTAAGAAGTTTCACAACTCCAATATCGCTTTAAGAGTTAAAAGATATGTAAAGAAAAAAACGGGAAAAGAAAACATTTCAAAAAAAGATTTGAAAATCGTTAACGAAGCATTGCAAAAACTCAGAGTACACATAGACACAGTTGTTACAGCAGATGTGAAAAGGCTTATAAGATTTCCGAATAGTATACATGGGAAAACTGGATTAAGAGTTGTTGAAGTTGAAGATTTGAAGTCTTTTAAACCTTTAAGAGATTCGATAGCTTTCAGCGATAATCCAGTTGAAGTAACAGTTTTAAAGAGAGTTAAAATCAATATCGGAGAATGCAAGCTGAATTTGCATGCTGGAGACAGAGTTAAGATTCCTGAGTATGCAGCAGTTTTTCTTCTCTGCAGAGGAAGTGCTAAATTTGGCTGATCTCCTTAGATTATACCCTTACTATTATCGCTATTTAACTAATCTTTTTACGATTTTATCCCTTCTTGATTTAATTGCCACTTCTTTAGATGTAATCCAACTGGTAGTGATGCAACATTGTTGATGAAGTATTTAAATTGGCTACAATGTGGTGTCATAACCCGAAAAACTTTAACACTGCTGAGTTTTCTGCAATTATAACGTTTCCAGTTGGGAGCATATTCGTTTTGTCTATTAAGATGGAATGGGAATTTTCGAATATTAACAGATTTGAATGCCTGAATCCATGATCGATGAGAGAAGATGTAGATAAAACCCTTGATAGGAGAAAAGTCTAATAATATACTCTCCGATGAATTCCAAGGGCATCGTGCGAATATAAATTTCCACTTACTTACACCATGTCTAGACTATTCACAAAGATGAGAACCTCATACATGAAACACAAAGGTTCTTAAAAACTCTTTAGAATAGTTTAGAATTTTGGTCGTACCACCGTATTGTAGACGATTTAGGTGATGTTACGGTAATATTTATATTTGATTAGGTATATAAATTAGTAATGAGTTGTAAGTTGATGGAATGGGATATTATTACACTAAGACGGGAGAAAGGAAACAAAGATACAAGTGCAAAGTTTGTAGA
>Ga0190369_1000120_pt1 | contig 11050 bp, 18 predicted proteins | sample 4872181213_MG_FD_165051 | JGI IMG/M metagenome (GOLD analysis project Ga0190369, IMG submission 165051) | Hydrothermal vent microbial mat bacterial communities from Southern Trench, Guaymas Basin, Mexico - 4872-18-12-13_MG | ecosystem: Environmental > Aquatic > Marine > Hydrothermal vents >... | reverse complement strand
AGTAAACCCATGGTCTTTATAAACTCCCTCCTACTCATCTTTTGCATATCGTTCCCTCCATATCCCTACTTTTGGTAATTACTAAACATGCTAAAGTATTTAAATCTTTAGGAATAATCTTCAGTGAGAGGTATTAGCCCGGGACATGTCCATTTTGTGCGGAAGTTTCAAGTGATACACTTTCACAATAGAGATTAACAAGATAACCACCTCCAATAATTATAGAATGCCATAAACCCTCTAACCGGCTCTGAGCTGAGTCAAAGGAAGAGTTTCTCTTTCAGGATCTCTTTACTATATCTTTTAGCAGGGAAAAGAAACTTTTGACCGCATATTACCAAGTTCCTCTATCAACGACGAATTCTAATTCGTTCTCGCAGTACTACTTAAATTCTGTAGTAAAGATATAGAACCCATATAGTTAGGCATTCTCTTGTATCAGCATCTATATTTTAGGTCTGTAATAAGTTCTCAAATTAGCTTTATCTCAATGCTGTCTGTTATCAGCTGAGCTAAATTTGTTCCTATAAGTTGTATTCCTAATTAATTTATAATAATTTATTATTGCCCTAATAGCTTCTTCACAATAAATCGAAAAAGTTATATATGAGTACCCACAACAATTAATTGTGTGTAATATCGAACAAAAAGGAGGGGTAAGAAAATGCCAACCCATCTATTCGTTAAAGACCCGCCTGTAGTAGTAGAAGGAAAAAAGAGAGGAGAAATTCCACCGATGCCTCTTGAAAGAGACGAAAAATCAATTTTTAACTTCGGGGTCTGTGATCCCCTTTGGGACATTGATACATTCCCATTAACATACAACGATAGTAGATGGATTGCTTTTATATATGAGGCAAGGATGGAGGATCTCGTAAAGATTGTCCCAAAGCCATTGGAAGTCGTTGATACAAGGGTTGAGTTCTGGTATGTAAGACACAAATGGACAATGCTAGGACCCTACTATGAAATGGGTGTGACAATCCCATGCGTCTACACTGACGAGCACGGAAATGAATGGAAAGGTGGATACTACCCGTACATGTATCTAACTGGGTCAGCTGCAACGGATGCGGGAAGAATGCTTGGATTCCCGAAGAAATGTGCGTACATAGTCTTCCATGAACACGGTGGAGATGTTAGAAAACCAGATCATGAGAAAGACTTTTTCACTTGTTTGATTGCTAGAAATGGCTATGTGATACACACTGCAAGCGGTATGTATGATGATGCTGTTGATGCAAAGGATATAAGCCCAATATTCTACGGAAAGACTGACTGGGGTAGATTCAACTTAAAGATAACATCCAATTCGAGCCTGACGAAGACCGTATGGGAACTTACATACCTACCATCAGAATGGGAAGGAAAGCATAGATTCCAGCTTAAACCGGAAACAATTAGAACCGCCAGCCCAGATAACATTGTATGGTTTGGTCAAGGAACCCCATTTGATAACATGTGCGCTGCAATTCCACCAAAGGAGCTACTTGGAGCAATTGCTTTCACTTTTGACCTAATCATACCTCCTGCACAAACTATATGGACTCAGACATATACAAGAACACCATCCGAAGTTGCAAAGGTTTGCTATTCAAAGCCATACAGATACGGAATGCGACAGTACTTCCCCAAGCCTGTCGGACCTTAATTTTAATTATTTATGTTTTGTGAGGTGGTGAGAATGGGTGCGTTTGGTCATAATGCAAGAGTTTTGGGAAAGGATGCACTAGCCCCTGGTCTCCCTCCAGAAGTGCCTCCCTTCCCGTGGGAGAGAGATCCAAAAGATATATTATGCCACGCATATGCAGATCCCGTATTCGACAATGACATCCTACCATTGACTTATACAAACAGTAGATGGTTGGCCTTTATAATTGATGTTCCAATGGAGAACTTGGAAAAAATTGTACCAGAACCACTTAAAGTGGAAGACACAAAGGTTGAGTTCTGGTACGTCGATCATAACCATACAATGCTTGGTCCCTACTATGAGATGGGAGTAACAATTGCCTGTTCATACACTGATGAGCATGGAAGAACATACTATGGTGGATACTACCCATACATGTATCTAAGTCAAGATTCAGCAATCTTTGCTGGAAGAGAACCATTTGGCTTTCCGAAAAAGAAAGCTCACATAAGAATCATTGAGCATGGTGGAGGATACCAGAGAGGTGAACTTCCAGAAGGGACTGGACCATTTAAGCCAAACAGATACTTTTCAGTATTCCTTGAGAGAAGAGGTTACTTAATTCACACGGCCACTGGATACTATGACAATGCAAAGGTTCCGATGCCAGTCTTCTATGGAGATCCTAAATGGGGCAGATTTAACTTGAAATTGACGACATCGCCCGATGTAAAAAGGACTGAATGGGCCCTAACATACCTACCTTCAGAATATGAGGGTGAGCATAGGTTCCAGCTAAGAAGAAACACAATTCAAACAGCTTCACCAGATGCAATTGAAACTTGGTTCCTACAAGCAACACCCTTTGACAATATGGGTGAGTACTTAGAAGGAGAACTACTTGGTCTGATTGCGTTCAACTTCGACTTAATAATACCGCCAGCAGAAACAGTATGGACAAAGGTTGTCGAAAGAACCGATGAGGACATACAGAAGCACATAATGTACAGTAAACCATACCAATATACGCTCAGGCACGACTTCCCAATCCCAAGATACCCATAATTAACTTTTTTACTTTTTTATTTTATTATTTTATTTCCTTATGTTAATGATTTGTGGTATAATTTTATAATAAGTTACAATGTGTAAGATCCAAGTTATGCGGAGATTTTGATTAGTTACCTATTCTGCTGGATAATCCATCATGATGCCAAATATTTCACTTTCAGATTCTACTGTCTTGGAGGGGGGATTAAATTTTACACAAAGAAAACATAGCTAAGGCGTTCCCATATGCTCCAAGTGCTTGTATCTCACGTGTTATCAATGGAAAGACGATTAAAGTTTATAGGATAAAATAGATCTATACCAAAATATCCCTTAACTCAATCTGACTAAGTTTACCTTGAGCAATTTAGACACGACAATTCTAATCGAACATCCTCAATCAAAGTTTTAACTGACAAACATGTTAAAACTTTCTTTTAGTGAATATACTTTGCTTTTCCAAGTGCTTATAATCTTTGAACTCATTAGCGAGCTTTCCGTATCTCTGAGAATACTTCTAAACCTTTTAATAGTTTTCTCCTTAAATTCTCATAAGTTGCAACCTTTTCTTAAAAATTCTAGATTAAGAGAATAATTAAAAATGCTTTAGAAAGATTACAAGAAAAGATCTAAGACATTAACAAAGATGAATAAGAATCTAAAGATAATCGACAAGCTCAGAGAATAATTCCTCAAAGGAGATGATTTTAGGTGGGCATTAGAGAATTTGTAATGATATCAGCTATAAAAATAATTCAATCAACTTTCTTTCAAGTCTTTCAATATCATCGCTTATAAGTTGCGTTAAAACTTCCCTAAACTCCTTACAGTGATATCTTGTCTTAACCTTTAGATGTGCAACTTCGATATACCTAATTATCTCCTCTGGAAAAGTTAAAACCACTCTATTAAGCTTTATAGTCCTTTTGTCAAGGGAAGTAGTCGCTAACTTTTTCTTCATATCCCTGAACTCTAATCTAACGCTCTCAATCCCGGCAGTCTTTGTTAACTCCTTAAGAAGCTTCCTTACTTTCTGCTCCTCCATAAAGCTCACTCATTATGAATTCAATAGCTTCTTCGAGAAACTTCTCCATTTCACCAAGTTTTAAGTGCTTAACAACATCTTTGACTAATGCAACCCTAATCTCTCTTTTTATAATCTTTTCAGGCATATCCTCTTTTAGACGTGATAATACACTCCCTAAATTCTTAAATTGAACATCTCCACCAACAAGACTCCTAAGAGTCTCGATTACGAATTCTTCTTTTGATATTCCCTTCATCCTTTCATCATATCTTTTCTTCTCTTCTAAAAGCCTTTTAATCTCCTTAGAAGCTTCGTAATTCCTAATTAACTTCTTAACCCATCTTCTCCTAACCTCCTCTATCCTCTCCCTAATCCTTACTGTAAATAGGATTTCTTACGAAGTCTCCAATCTCTTCCAAGGCGTAAATGTAGAGTCTGCAACATTATACTCGGTAACTTCGCCCTTAAGCTCTCCAAAATGGCGTAATAGATGTAGCTTAAGATAATCACATCCCTATAATACATTGCCTTTTCTTTTCTCGCTCCTAATGCTCTGTAAAGTGAAACTGTTCTCCTTATTTTCTCGATTAGAAAGGTCGAATCTTCACATGATATCACCTTTAACATCTTTTTAACTTCTTCAATCCTATCTTTCGGATCCTTACCCTTTAACCTCTTCAGCTCATCAATATCTATTCCATGTTACCTAAGAGAGTCTTTAACATCGTTTAGAACGTGGCGGAATTCATCGACTAATCTCTCAACTTCCCTTAGCATATTCTTCTGCAAGCAAATTGTATTTTCTAAAGCTCTCTCTGACATGCTCAAGTAATGGTACACTGTCCACAACAAGACCAAATTCTTTCTTTATATCACCGCTCTCATAAGGTCTATTAACTCTCGCAATTGTCTGCAGAAGTCTATGCTCGTAAATAGGTCTGTCAAGGTATAAAACCTTGAGAATAGGAACATCAAATCCCGTTATTAGCATTTCATGGACTATCAGAATTTTCGGCTTATCCTTACTCTTGAAATCTGCTTCTCCTTATATTTCAGAATTTCATCTCTATCATCATGTCTGTATGTCATTACAACTTCAACCCATCCATCTACATCGCCATATATCCTTGTAAGTTCTTCATCTAAGAATTTCTTAAGGAGAACGCAGCATTTCCTACTGGCTGTAACAATCATCGCTTTAAATCTAAAGTTTTCTGTATCTTCTTTTCTTGATGTCCTTATCGCTAATTTTAGGATTAAAATCGCCTTTAGCGATTTGATATGCTATTGGAACTGTTATTCTCTCAGCTATATATTTAGCGAGAATAATTTAAATACTTTCTAAGCTCTGATCTCGTTATCTTAACGTCCTCCCCCTCGATCAGAGCATCTATATCGTCTGCTATGCTTCCCTCTAACTCTTTAGCTTGCTCTATGTATTCGCGGATGAGATAAATCCATCTTCTATTGAGTCTTTGATGAAGTATATATAAAGGCTTTTTACCGAACTCCCTAAACGTATTTTTCTCAAAGCCAAAGACAGGTGTTCCAGTGAATGCTATTCTTATAGCATTTTGAAAAACAATTTTCATAGTCGATGCTAAAATTCCGTATTGACTTCTATGAGCTTCATCTATTAGAATTAGTACTTCTTTCTTTTTAATTTCTTCCTCAATTCTTCCCTCTTTCTCCAGTATATACTCCCTACCTAGTTCTTTTAAGAGATCTATAATATTTCACGTCTAAACTTCTGAATCAGCACTATATAAACCCCTCTCGGAATTATTGCTTAGTATTCATTCCTCTTAAGATTTGCAATTATTTCCTTAAGCCTTTCAATGCTATCAACCATCTCTAAGTTGCTCTTAAACCTATCAGCTTTTAAAGGCTGAATATCTCGTCACGATCCTGCCATCATCCTTGAAAAATGTGTACCATCTTATGACGTTGAGAAGAGTTGAAGGCTTTAAGAGATCAAATATGTCTTCAACTTTTTTCCTGTTTTTTTCAACCTTCCAGACTTGTGGGAAAATTATTCTATCCTTATTTGGATATGTAGGAAAATAGATTTTCCTCTCTCCATAAACTATCCCAATCTGAACGAGTTTGAATAAATCGAAGGATCTTTGTTCATAGGATTTTATCTGATCTACTCCTCTTTTCTCCGATTCTTTCTCACTCATGGATTCCACCTCTATTATCGCCAAAGGTATCCCATTGACAAATAGAGTAAAATCGGGCTTAACGTTCTCGAGGAATCCTCTAAACTTTACATCCTTCCCGTAAGTGAAAACGTTTCTGTCGATATCGTTGAAGTCTATGAGTATAAACGTGACATCTCCTCCTTTAACCTTCAAGGTTATTCCATGCCTTAGGTATTCCAAAACCTTCTCTTCTGGAGTTTTAGTCTATCCTTAACCTGTCCAATTACCTCCTCTCTTTCCTTATCTGTTAAATTCCTAAGTTGCTTTTCGTTCAGCTTAAGAAATGTCTCGTCTCCTCAAAGATTTTATCGTGAAGGATATTTTCGAGAAGTTCGTTCTTGAGATTCTGGAAAAGGAGAAGGAGAAACTTGAAAATATAAAGAAGGGCCTTATGCAGAAGCTTTTGACTGGTAAAGTAAGAGTGGTCGTATGACTCTTATTCCTGAAAAGGTCGATGTTGAAGAGGTGGAAAGAAAATTGAAGGAATTAGGATGGGAAGATAGCGGTTTAAAGAATCTTCTTATCAACGGTAGAAAGGATTTCAGCTATTTTCTTCTGTTCTTCAAGTTGTCGTGGAAGTGGGATTTTTAGATTAATAAGGTCTTTAGTGTTTATTCTAGCCTGATGAACATGTCTACGACATATAGCTTTAAAAACTCCCAATTTCTATAATCGAATTAATACATACAGAATCCACTCAGGTATGGTTTTATTTGGATTTACTCTTATTCTCGTGAGGTGATTGCTATAGACACATTTAGGAAATTCACCTCTGAAGATCGCAGTTTTACCTATTAAATCTACACTATTTGTGTTATTGAAGAGAATATCACCAGGTTTTAGGAGGTATTCCTCGACATTTTCAGGAGGAGGGACTCTAACGTAAGCATTTGGGTTAATTCTCCCATCTGGATCAATACTATCCATCCTTAATTGAATTATACCATTATCGTCTCTCTTCCCACAAGCAAATCCGGGCTTTGCTTCTGTAATGACATCCATTAACTTGACAACATCCCAATCCTTAGGAATCTCTACAATCCTACCGTTTAGCTCAACTTTATTAAACTCAGTCTCCTTATAGAACAGCATAAACATTACCTCCTTAAACTCTCAATCTTGCTCAGAACTTTATCGATCTCCTCAATCAGGTAATAGGACTCAATTTTAAAGGCTCTTGAGTTATTGACCATTTTCCTATCGTTTGAGATTAATATCGAGTCTGTTAGTTTTGCAGTTGCTATGAAGTAGGAATCTATTGCTCTCGGATGAACTTTCTCAGTTATTTCAAGAGCGATTTCAAATATCGAATCTTCTGGAATTACTTCAAAATCCGACGTAAGATCTATGACCTCTTCCTTAGTTAAATCCATACCTAATCTTCTTGCAACCGATAAAAGCTCAATTAAGTAAACGGTTAATCCCCTAATCTTAGCTAAGAATTTATTTGCAATTTCGTATCTCTCCTTATTCTTCTCAAAAAGTGAATCGACGAAGACCGATGTATTAATAACGATCATTTCTCATTTCCTCCAAAACTTTGTAAGCTCCCTCAATTCTCTCAATCTTCCTCTTCAGCCTCTCAAGCTTTTCATAAAACCTGTCTGTCACTATTTTACCCTTGATCTCAACTCTTAGAACTTCTCCCTCCTTAAACTCAACCTTCCTCAAAGGTTTGAAACTTCTATCTCCCTAACCATCTTATATCCTTACACTCTCGCCATCATTTAAATCCACTTTTCAAGCGGTTTGAAAATCTCGTTTTCATACACCGCTTTAACAACCTTTACCATTTCAACCACCCTCCATGTGTTGACATCTGAATCCTTTAAACCATCTAAAACGTTGACCCTTACCTCAGCGACCTACATTTTTACACCTCTAAAGGAAGTATAGAAGTCCATCCTTTAGATACTCCTCTTTAATTTTCCATCCTCTTTTTAGAGCCTTAGTTAACTTGTCAGCATAATAGATCGGAGCAGGAATTCTTAGATTACTTAGCTTTCCGATTGTGAAGTAATTAAGAGAAGTCAATTTAAGAATTAGCACAATGTCATCATCCGTAATTTCCTCATAACTTGCCATATTGCCATCTATCATAACTTTCTCAACGATTTTTACCAACCAAGGATATCCAACTCTTGGCTCATGTGCTTTAATCAAATACATATCACCGATCTTTATGTGACATAATCCGATATTTTTACGGAAAATCTGGTATACCGTGTCCTTTCTTATTTCTATCACCGTTATTCTGCACTTATTCTTTTTCAAAAACCTCATTAATTGTTCGATTTCCTCCTGTTGTATCTTACCGTCTCTTAAAACGAGTATATCTTTATCAGTAAAATTTATTTTATAATATTTATATTTTGATTTTATATATTCTAGGAGTGCTTTAACTCTTGCGGTTTCTCTATTGGGTAGGTTTTCTTTGCTTATGGGGATAATGTTCCTAAGTCTTCCCTCTGAATCATGTATAGTTGTGCATTCCGCAACCCTACTTGTATAGGCTTCACCGTATCCAACAAACATCTACACCTAGAACATAATCGTATGGTATTTTCTCCTCAAGCGCAAAGAATTTTATCCCCAATTTTCCAAAGATATCGTAGATTATGTTTGAAAGTGCAAATCTAATTGTATTTTCGTTGATATCTCCGTTATTAACATAATTTTCTGTTACAAAGTTTTGACTGATTATATCGTTGTTGAATAATTTAGCTTTCCTAGGAACGTAATAGTCATACCCTTCATCTTCGTCATCACTACTAACCTTCTTTGTCTTACCAAAGATAAGAGCGAATCCGAGCAATCTTTCGAATGCTTTGCAAAATTTCTTAATAACTTCATCTACACCTTCATTAGAGTTTTCAAACCTAAAGACTCTCTTGTCTAAATCTAAATTTTGGTAATTCTACACCAATTTGTCTGTATACATCTTGCATAATTCTACAAGCTGTTCTCGTTAATCTAAACAATTGTGATGCTACTTGCTTTTCAGTTTTACTAATCCTTCCCCTATAAGGGTAAAGAACTCTAGCTCATCTATATCCTTTAGACACTCTGGAATGAAATCAGGAATAGGTATTTCAACCTCAACCTGCTTTAACTTACCTTTTTCCAATTTCCAAAGGACTTCTACCCATTTAAATAGCTCTGAAGTATCATGAATAATCTTATTATATGGTGCTGAAATAACCTTTGATTTTATTCTTATGTTTTTATCTAATTTTTTCTGAAATTAACTTAACCTTAACGAATCTCCAAAGATCTCAGAACGTTTTTTACGTCTTCTTTAATCTTATTTTTTATATATATTGATAATATTTTATCTTGAATCCACAAATCCAAAGATATTTCCCAAACGCTTAAAAACCATAGATCTCTTCTTTTCCTCAGTTGTTTTGAAAATTAGCTCGTATATGTACACTATTTTGGATAGATTGATTTTGCTTAGATTTACTTTAAATACGTTTAACATCATTTATTACCTCAATCAAATTTAACGACTTCATCCACAATTCTTTGGATACTTTCAATTAGCTCAGTTCTCATCTCTTCAAGTCTTCTAAGCTCCGAAATCTCCTTTTCAAGGTTTATTTATTCCGGCAGCTCCTGTATTGTAGAACAGTTTCTCCGGTAAGAGGATTATAGCCTCTATAAGATCATTTTTAACAATATTCTCCCTTATTTTGGCTTCTTTTCCACTTCTAAATAGTGCTCCTTAATCTAACACTATTCCGACCTTCTTCTTAGCAAAATGAAGCATTAGCTGAACCCATGCCCAATCCATTGTAGTCTTCGGCGGTATTCCGAACTCGTAAATATTCTTCCTCTCTTCAAGAGTTTTAACATCACGATCCTGGTTCCATGGCGGATTTACAACGACGTAATCAGCTTTTTCAAATTGTGGATTTGCCAAGGAATCTCCATCGTATATCTCGTAAACTTTTATTCCACTTAGAGCTAAGAACATCCTTGCAATTGTTGCCATGACTTCATTGTAATCCTGACCGTAGAGTTCGACGTTACCTTTGGCATGTCTATGCGCTTCTACAAGCATAGCCCCAGATCCACATGCCGGATCGAGAACTTTCCCTTTATCAATGTTCAAAAGCCTGATCAATAACTTTATGACACACGTTGGCGTGTAAACTTCTCCCTCCTTAGCGTGTGCTGGCGCAAAGTAGTGGAGTATCCACTGATATGCCTCTCCAAGCAGATCGTAATCCACTTCAGAAAAGTCGTAATTATTGAATCTTTTTATAATCTCTTCAAGAATGAAGATCTTCTCGCTTTCAGCAAGTTCTCTTAACCCAACTCTATCGACAAGCCTATCTAACCCTTTAAGAACAGGAGGATGATTCGGATCACTGTTCATTTCACTTATTTTAACTAAAGCATTTGCAATCTCTCTTATGTTATATTCCCTGATGATCTCATGCCAACTGTACGATTTGTTTTCAGTCTCATCGTACAATCTAATGTAATCTTCGTTTGCTACTATCTTAGCGGATTCTTCATCGTACCCTTCCCTCTTATACTGTTCAACAAGCTTTTCCCACTTATCGCTAACAGCCCTATAAAATAACAACATCAGCAGAACTTTATAGTCAACAGCCGTCCTTATTATATATGGGCGCATTCCTTTAACAATCTAAAGAGTTCATCTCTACCCTTTAAAGCTCTTGTAGTTTCTGCAATTTGTAGACTTTTAAGTCTGTATAATCTCTTTTTCGGATCTGAAGGATCAATCTTAATCTCGATCAAATCATGTTTTCTTAATTCGACTATTAGCTTGCTCCCGTTTTCAAGCTTATTTTATATTAACAGATTAAATGAAAAGAGCTGAGATGTGAAAAGCTCATATTCCTGTTAGTTGCTGACATTCTGATTATCCATAGCGGTTAACCATAGTTGTGGGATACCTTTTTAAATAACTTTAGCAACTAACGGTATGCAAAAAAACGAAAAAAAGCCGAAAAAGAGCAAAAAAAGAAGTTTTTGGACTTATTAATGGGAAAGAAGGTTATAATCCAATCAAGGTTTGGAATAATCTATGAAGGCATTTTATGGCAAAGGACGGAGATTATTATACTTTAACACATGCAAAGGTTATAGACAATCTTACGC
>Ga0190369_1000118_pt1 | contig 11075 bp, 10 predicted proteins | sample 4872181213_MG_FD_165051 | JGI IMG/M metagenome (GOLD analysis project Ga0190369, IMG submission 165051) | Hydrothermal vent microbial mat bacterial communities from Southern Trench, Guaymas Basin, Mexico - 4872-18-12-13_MG | ecosystem: Environmental > Aquatic > Marine > Hydrothermal vents >... | reverse complement strand
GGAACTATTAGGAATATCTTATCTCTAAGAACAATCATCAATCCTCTATCTAGTTTGAATCCCATTATGTACGATATGTTTATGGGGCTGAGTACTATGAGAGCATCTAAACCATCATTGACCATGAGTGACCTCAATTTCTCGAGAATTTTTGCTCTCCGATTCATGCTCTTCAGCCTTCTTACTACTACCCTCCGTGGCACTAGGTCTTCTCAAGATACCTCTACTTAATAACATTCTTAAGCATTTTCTAAGAATCTTCCTAACATACCACCTCTTATTCAGAGTTCCAAAGAGTTCGAATGTGACAGCTCTAATGCTATTCCTCTTAGCAACTTTCTCAAGGACCTTAAGTTCCTCCTTAGATAGCTCTGACCTGAGGTACCTCATGGCAAGTCGAGCTACGTCTGCTGGCTGTAATCCTAGGTATGGATCTTCTGGGACTAGTTTGTCGAATCTCTGAATTACCTCAAACTCAATTATCGTGACTATATCATCTCCTGATATCTTAGTCTCATACACTTCCTCAAGATTCTTTATCAATTCCTTAACTGATGAAAATCCATCCTTCTTAGCATCTTCATCTGTTAGCTCCTTAACTCTCTTTACCGTTATGTTCTTTATCTTCACCTTAGCTACCGGCCTTCCACCTCCATGAATTATCATCTCATCATATCTGGGAATTACTCTACCAAGTCTAATTGTTGTTGTCTTCTTACCTTGCAGTATCAGGTCTACGAAATCTCCCTTGACCATTATGTGTCTTCTTAGGTATACTGGCTTCTTGGGCTTAGGCACTATATCACCTACAAATCTCCACGTATACTAGACTAGACTCCTGAATTACTACACATAACATCCGCACTCTTAATAACTTCCTCTAAGTAGATTGGTAGAGTAGGGTTTGTACAGTGCTATCTAGTATCCTGGAGAAGGCTGTTAGGAATGCTAAGGCAATTAGAGCTGATATTGATGAGAGAATTGCTGAGGAGAGAATTAGGTTAATACGAGACCTATGGATAGGCTTCATACCAAAGAAGGAGAGTGGGGATGTATGTATTGCTGGTATTGATAGTAGCTATAACTACTTAGAGTACCGAGGATACGCACTCTATGCAGCTAATGCAACATGGGTAGGTGTGTGTAGTTGTAGGGAGGAGATTGGTGATCAGATATCTGATGTGGGCATAATATCAACAACACTAATAGAGAGGGAGCTCGACTTATTGACAACGCACATGGAGCTAGAGGCTATTGAGAAAGCAGCCAAGCTCTATGACTTAGTACTAGTTGATGGGTCTGTACTTGTGAGGCTGAATGTTCTCATGAAAGCTAGTAGATCCCATGAGAAGTATGCAATTACGCAGAAGTATCCTGAAGTAAATCCTGATGAGCTTAGACTAAGACTACTGTCAATACTCATGAGGAATGAGGGTAAGGTAGTGTTCATCGCCAAGAAATCATATGCAAGGGATATTCTGGGACTTAGTAAGGGCGACATATACTACTTTGAAAGGTATACATATGTACCGGGATTCTCACATCCAATCCTAGCATCAGAGTTTAGTGAAGTTGCTGGACATGGAGTCAGATTCTTAGGATTTGGGCCCATGATATTGGAAGTAAGGAAGATGCTCTCGAGCTATGGTATGGAGGCAGCATTCGACACTATTGTAACCTATGTCAGATTTGACTACGGTAGTCGTGTATATAGGATGGAGATTCCAGTATTCACAATACAATCAGAGGATATAACTGAGATAGTCAAGAGAGTGATAAGGCGTATTGTACCAATATGTGTACAAGGATACCCATATGTATTATCGAGAGTAGATTCACTAGTCAGAATAACTAATAAGGACATGGAGAGAGTTGCCATGGTACTAGGACTATATGGAGAACCAACATCAAGAGAACCTGTGGGAGGTGTATGATGATGTCAGCATACCAAGATTTAGAACTACTAGGATATGTAGTTGGAGAGGCTAGGCCTTACAAAGCAGACTTTGTAGCACTAAGACCACCACAGCTGGGTGAGTATGTGTACATGGAGTATGGAGGCTACTCAGTTGTAGGTCTTGTGGAGTCATCGATTACAGGTAGCACAGTGCTAACAAATGATCTGAGGTTCCCTGAAGATGTTGAGAGAATAGTCAATAACGTTAGGTCTAATGAGAGGATGCTGTACTACAGAGGTTCTATTAGAATCTTGGGTGATGCTAAGGAACTAAGAATTCCTCCAATAGCACCACCGCCCGGGACAAAGGTCTGGAGAGCTCCATCAGAAATTCTAGAGGCAATGTTTGCTCCTAAGGCTAATAACTGGGTTAGAGTTGGTGTTTTACTCCGAGCACCAGACGTTGAGGCTAAGGTAGATCTCAATAAGGTTGTTACACGTCACCTAGCAATACTGGCTAAGACTGGTATGGGTAAGAGCAACCTTGTGGCACTGTTAGCTAAGAGAGTTGTTGAGAAAGGAGGTACGATAATAATCTTCGACTACCATGGAGAGTATAAGACTATGAGATCCAAGGACATACAGATAAACGTGATATCACCAAGACTAAACCCAAAGAGCATAACATTCGATGAGCTTGCAAGAATAATTGGCGTACGTCCAAATGCAACACGTCAGAGAACAGTTCTAAAGGAGTGTAAGGAGAAAGTTGATGCATCAGATGTCAGGACAGTTGATGAGTATCTCCAACAGCTCAAGCTATGTCTAAAGACATACAGAGGTCAGTCTAAAGATGCTGCTGAAAAAGTCCTAGAGCTACTTGAAGCTCACGAAAAGACCCTCGAGAGATTACTTGGCAATGTAGCTGGCGATGTCCTAGATAGAGTAGTTCTCGGAGCAATGAATATTGTTGATCTAAGTGAGTTACGTTCGTACCAGGCAGATGCTGTTGTTGCCCATTGGATTCAGAGAGTTCTTGAAGATCGGAAGTTTGCTGAGTGGTGCAAGAGACAAAGAGTATGTCATAGTGCAAGATTACTACATCCTGTAGTCCTCGTAATCGAAGAAGCACACGTATTCATATCATCATCGAGCGAGACTGCATCGAAGCATCAAGCAGAGCTTGTAGTTCGTGAGGGTAGGAAATTTGGTGTAGGACTAATAATAGTTTCTCAAAGACCAAGAGGTCTAGACCCCAACATTCTCAGCCAAATTGGCAGTTTAGCAGTTCTAAGAATAGTTCATCCAGAGGATCAGACATACATAGCTAAGCACTGTGAACCAGCAACTCAGGAGATTATGGAGCAGTTACCAGGTCTAAATGTTGGTGAGGCTATTCTTGTAGGTGAGTGGGTCAGGGTTCCAACAGTTGCAAAGATAGATCTTGTCGAGGAGAAGGTATTTGGAGCAGATATAGATGCTGTTAGTGAATGGCATAGAACAAAGACTGAAGTTGAGGAGAAAATTGCAGAAATAGAAGACTACCTGCCACCCCCACCATGACTCATTTTGTACCTCAGAAAACTCTGCTATACAGGGTAGAGCATGTCTGAGGAGAAGTACATATTATCGATACTCCCGCCTGACCTCACAGAGCTTGAAGAGTTAATGCCAGCAATACTCCCAGCTGAGGAGGCTGAATATTGTGGTTCTGAGACTGAGAATTAAGGTATGTCATGAGGGTAAGTGCATTGAGTGCTTAGGTATTGCAAACACTGGTTTTGCCGGTAGGGAACCCGAAATCACACTTCCCCAAGACGTGGCTAGGAGACTTCTAGGCCCTGGACTCAATACTACGCTAGTTGAGAGAGTGCTCGCTGATGGGACCAAGGTACTGCTCACAAGAGTTGAGAAATTACTAGACCTCTACCTCATCGCTGAGGATAGAGTTGAGGGACCGGTCAAGGTCTATGCATACATAGTTAGGGGAGGATTTGTGCTCCTAAATGACTGTGTCCTAAGTACACTACGTGTAGTAATCATAGATCCACGAGAAGGTATATGGTGTTTTAGGGATGAGCTAGGTAAAAGGGAGAGAACCTCAGCATGACTCCCTAGCTCCCATGAAGTGCCATGCAAGCCTAGGAGATAGGTTAAAGAGCTTGTGCAAAGACCTAGTTCTTCGGGTATAGTGGGTCTTGGTGCTCATAGCACATCTAGCGGATACACACATCGGAGCCATACAGTATGGCCTCTTAGAACGTGAGGAGGATTTCTACTCTGCGTTTAGGAAGGCTATCGACAAGGCTATTGAGGAACACGTTAGACTAGTCCTCATATCAGGTGATGTTGTTGATAAGCCAAGGCTTGGTGGCAAACCACTCAGGGTCCTATACCATGAGCTTAAGAAATTGCGTGATAGGGGCATAGATGTAGTTGTAATCCTCGGTGAACACGACTTTAAGAGAGTTAGAGGTGAAGAGCCAATACTATACCTCTTCGCGGATCAGGGCCTTGTGAAGGTAATTGGTATTGGTGATAGGCTCTACATCAAGAGGAATGTAGATGGATATGAACTACTAGTTGCCGGAGTATCTAAGCATCGTAGAAACGAGATTAAGCATCTACTCAAAAAACTTCAACAACTCCAGTCAGTATCATCTAACTACTCAGGAAAGTCAGTACTAATGCTCCACCAGGGTCTCAAGGAAGTGAATCCTCATGCGGGTGAAATCTCAGTCGATAATTTGCCAAAAAACTTTAACTACTATGCACTAGGGCACTATCACGTAATGAATGTGGGTATTAGAGTTGGTGATAGGGGCATTGCAGCATATCCAGGCTCTACAGAGGTTCTTAGAGTTGATGAACTTGTGAAGGAGGTAGTACTAGGTACTAGGAAGGCACTTACGGCTGAGAAGGGGTTCTTAATAGTCGACCTATCAGGCGATGAACCCATAATCCATAGAGTTGGTATTGACGTAAGACCACAGTTTAGAATTGAACTGGATCTCAAACTATTTGAGTTAAAGAACATCCTCAATACACTGGCAAATGCACTAGCTAAGCTCAGTATAAAGCCTGTACTACACATAAAGTTCAGGGGTAAGATTGAGAATACTAAGCAATTAGATACACTACTCTCAGCGACAGTTGGTAAGTATGTACTAACTTACAGGTGGGAGATGGAGGATAGTGAGAGTATATCTGAACACTGTACTGTCCCAAAGGACTATTTCGATATGGATAAGGAGCTACACTCAATAATTGTCAAGGAGTTAGGTAGTGAGGAGCTTGCGAGGCTAGCTCTGGATATTCTTGAAATTGTTAGGTCTTCTACTCAAGAACATCAGAAGGTTCACGAACTTGCAGAGCTAATCGATAGGAAACTCCTAGGTGATGTGAAGTGATTCTCTCAGTCAAGCTCGAGGATTTCCTATCACATAGAAGGACACAACTCGACCTTGGCAGCGGTGTTATTGTATTTGTTGGCCATAATGGTGCCGGCAAGAGCAGCGTTATCGATGCAATAACATTTGCACTCTTCGAGAAACACAATAGGGGTGTCAATGCTAATCTCATAAGGTATGGAGCATCTAGGGCATCAATAACTGTGGACATAGAGGTCAGGGGTAGGATATTCAGAATATCAAGAACACTCATACCAATGACTAGGCAGCACCTAGCAGAGCTCTACGAGATTAAGAATGGGACTTTAGTTAGAGTGAGTTCAGGGTCGAGAAATGTAAAGGACTATTTATCGAGACTCCTAGGGATAACGCCAGATGAACTACTCATTGCGGGAATTGTTAGACAAGGTGAGTTAGAGTCAATAATAAATTTGAGACCAGCAGAGGCCAGAAAACTCATCGACAGACTAGTGGGTCTTGAACATTTTGAGGAAGCGTATACACTTCTACATCAAGCAATAGAGAGGCTACGGAGGAGGTGGAGTAGCATTCTAGGCCTAGAGCCAAGTCCAATAACAGCATCAAGACTCAAAAATGAAGCACTAATTCTCGAGAATAGAGCTAAGAGTGAGATCAAAGAAGCTGATGAGATATCCAAACGCTTAGAGAGTCTAGAGAATAGGTTAAGGGAGTACGAGTCTAAACTGGAGCTACTAAGGGTTAAGAAACTTAAGCTAGAGGAGCTCAGAAATTACGAGAAATCACTTAGAGACATAGTATCACAACTCATAACACAGTACTCAAAGCAAGTATCACAGCTAGTAACAATTATCAAGGAAAAGAGAAAAGTTCTAGAGACAGTTAGGAATGCTAAGAGGAAAATCCAAGAACTATCTGATGTGGAAAGAGAACTACCCCAGATTCAAAAGGAGTTAGAGACTGTGAGAAATAGAGTTGAAGAGCTAATTTCTAGGTCAGGTGAACTCCAGGGACTTCTCAAGTGTGCTGAAGAGCTCAAACCACGTAATGGTAGGTGTCCGCTATGTGGATCTAGGCTGCCTGAAGGCGTCAAGGAGTTCCCCCTAGCTAGGAGCTATGAAGAGGAGCTCAGATGTATTGAAGAGGAGTTACGTAAGGCTAGGAGTTATGAGAGTAGTCTTAGGAGGAAATTTGATGAACTTCAACAGAAATTCAATGAGTATAAGTATTGGGCTAGAGTTCTTGAGAATGTGGGTGTTGATGAGAATAAACTAGAGTTAGAGCTTAGAAGTCTAGAGTCTGAGCTCAGTACTCTCAGGAGCAAGTTAGATACTCTCAAGAGATTAGCCACTGGCAATCTCCATAACATAGACCTTGATGCTCTAGATCAATCAATTAGGGCTATGATTGAGAGAATTCTGAGTCTTAGACATGAACTTAGGGACTTCTCAGAACAAGAGCTTGTACAACTAGAGAGAGTTGTTGAGAAATTGAGAAAGGAAGTTAATGACCTTAGAACTAGGGAGAAGTCACTTAGAAAACTTGCTGAAGACCATTTGAGGATGGCTGAGAATTATAGGAAGCTAGCTACCAAGATGGAGAAGGTAATCAAGGCAATTTCTAAGGTTGAGGAACTCCGTGAGAAGGTATTTGCTAAGCACAGTAAAGTCCTCACAGCACTGAGACAAAGAGTACTTAGAGAGATTTCTAGAAGAGCTTCAGAGTATCTGAGAGCATTTGACTTACCAGTATTCGGTATTGACATTATTGATGAGCCTAGAACAGGTGGTCTAGAGATTAGGACAATTACTGAGAGTGGTGTTCGTGATGTAAGGACACTATCGGGTGGTGAGAGAGTTGCAGTAGCTCTAGCAATAAGGCTAGGTATAGCACATGTAATCTCTAGGGGTAAGCTAGACTTCATAATACTCGATGAGCCGACAACACACCTAGACTATGATAGGAGGAGAGCATTACTAAGAATAATAACACAGGCATTTAGGAAGGGTATAGGCCCTCTCAGACAAATCATTGTAATTACACATGATGAGGAACTCCTAGAGGAAGCTGAAGTTGATAAGATCTACAGATTTAGATTAACATCCGAAGGTACTAAGGTTGAGGCTGTAACTAGGTAAGGTCATTTCATAGGTTATAGGCTCTCTAGATACTGGAAGACTATGGCAAAGAGTACTGGTGATTCTAAATGCCACTAAAGATTACCCAGAAATCTGTGGAGGCATTACTCATAGCCCTTAAAGAGTCTGAGAGAATTAAGCCTAGCCAAGTTGTTAAGCGCGAAGTATTTCGTAGCTATGGAATTTTAGGTACAGCAACTGATAGAGTATTTACAGCAATATTCTATGGACTCATGAGAAAACTAGGCATAGTTGATGAGATAATATGTAGAGCCCTGGGGATAGATAGTGTATCAGATCTAGATCCATTTCTCAGAGCATCATTGAGATTCTCAACATATGTCATACACTTTGGCAGAATGGAGCCTGAAATTGAGAGGATAGTAAATCATTTCATACCAAAAGTCCTCAAGAGATTAGTGGATGAATCTACTGCAAGTACATATATCAACTATCTTGAGAAGATTAGGAAGTTCAAGTACATACCGGAAAATGAAGTTAAGGAATTAGAGTTGAAGTACTCAATACCATCATGGCTTATTGAGAAGGTTAAGGAAGTACTAAGGGATTCCAATGAGGTTGAGGAGTTCTTACAGGCAGTAAATAGACCACCACTTATGAGTTTCAGAGTCAATACATTGAAGGCGACAGTTGAGGAAGTCATTGAGGAACTTAGGAGAGAGGGTAAGGATCCAGTTATAAGTAAGTACGTACCAACCGTGGTGAAGTTTAGAGGGCCTTACGACTATGAAAAGTCAAAGCTACTTAGTGAGGGTAAAGTAGTACCGCAAGATGATGCTAGTGCAATGGCATCGCTAGTACTTAATCCAGAACCTGGTGAAATTGTTGTTGATATGTGTGCTGCTCCTGGTGGTAAGACAACCCACCTAGCAGAAATCATGAAAAACAAAGGAAAAATATATGCATTCGACATCTATGATGATAGAATTGAGAGGCTAAAGCTCATGGTGAATAGAACAGGAGTAACAATTGTTGAGATATTTAAGGAGGACGCTAGAAAAGCACCAGAAATACTTGGTGAAGAAGTGGCTGATAAAGTATTATTAGATCCACCATGCTCAACAACAGGTGCAATAGCCAAACATCCAGAGGCGAGATGGAGATTGAATATGGAGAAGCTGTCAAAAATAATTGAACTCCAGAGAGAGCTCCTGGAAACAGCTATCAGGCTAGTAAAACCAGGTGGTAGGATACTCTATACCGTATGTAGTATTCTTAGAGAGGAATGTGAAGGTAATGTTGAGTACGTACTAAGTAAGTATGGAGAATTCATAAGGCTAGTACCAATTAAGGGACCATTCTCAGAAGGTCTAATGCCAGGTACTATGAGAGCTTGGCCACATAGGCATGGCACAACAGGGTTCTTCTACGCATTATTTGAAAAGATTAAGAGTTTAGGAACTGACTAACTACCTCTTAATTCTACGACCTATACTCAGACCTATCTCAAGTGCCTTCAAGTTCTTCTGAGCACCCTTCATGCCTTCAATTGTCTCTCTAAGAGATTGTTCGCTTACATATCCCAGTGCTGAAAGTACCCCCAATGCCACAATATTTGTAAGTCCCATACATCCATGCATCTCAGCTTCCCTATTCATTGGAATTCTAAGTGAATTCTGCGGAGGATTAGGTACTAAATCCTCATCAGACACTACGAAGCTGCTTCTCAAATTCTTCTTACAACACTCCCTATATCCATCTTGATGTAGAAGTACCATGATATCGAATTCGTCAATGAATGGACACTCAATTGGATCTTCCGAGTATACTACCCATCCAATAACAGCACCACCTCTAACTTCAGCTCCGTAGCTCTGTAGCTGTGATACGTAGTATCCTTGCCTATACAGTGCTTGTGCTAGAACTGTTGTTGCGAAGACGATACCTTGGCCACCAATACCAGCTAGTATAATGCTCCTCTCGCTCATGGAGTTTCACCCTGAGCCTTTCTGACATACTCCATATACAGTTCAATGAATCCAGGCTTATCCTCAGCTTTAAATATGCCGACAGGGATCTTATCACTGTACTTGTCTATATCGTCAATGCTACTAACTCTAACACTTGATCGCAGGAGTTCTCTTAGCATTTCGCCGGGCTTTTTACCAAGTCTTCTAGCTACATAGGTTATGCACGGTGCAACGACTTCTATGAATCTGAAGCCTCTTCTATACTTTGTCAAAATATCCTTGAAACTCTCCTTCAGCTGCATGAAGTGTGCAGCTGTCCACCTAGCCACATAGTTAGCATTTGTTGCTGCTAAGAGCTTACACACATCCATTGGGTACTCAAATGAACCATATGGTGTTGTTGCTGTGATTAATCCTCTAGGTGTTGTTGGAGATACTTGACCTCTCGTCATTCCATAGACGTAATTGTTTATGAGAATTACGGATATGTCTATATTCCTCCTAGCTGCATGTATTAGGTGCCCAAGACCTATACTGACTAAATCACCATCACCAGCTATTACCATGACCTCTAAACTTGGCTTAGCAAGCTTAACACCTATTGCCACAGGTACTGCTCTGCCATGGAGTGTATGGAGTGAATCTGCCTTTATATATGGACTGGGAATCCACGATGAGCAGCCAATACCACTCACAAATACGAAGTTCTTCAAGTCATCAATGCCAAGCTCAATGAATGCTTTGGACAGTGCATTTATCACTATTCCATTGAAGCATCCTGGGCAGAAGTTTGTTGGTAGCGTCTCCTCCCTGACGTACTTCCTACTAAAGTGCTTAGCTTCACTCATGATCTCAAAGCCTCCAAAGCAATCCTAACTAATTCACTTGGATATATTGGATCGCCACCACCAACCTTACCATAGCTCATGACCTTAGCTCTCCCAGTATTGGCTCTCTCAACATCTAGTACTAATTGTCCAAAATTCAATTCAGGGACAATGACTACTCTACACCTCTCACATAGATCCCGAATGGGTTTGAGATCTATAGGCCATAGAGTTTTGAGTCTTATGTATCCAGCCTTAATGCCCTTATTCCTTAGGATCCTGACAGCTCTCTTAACACTCCTAGCAGTTGATCCAAATGCTACAAAGCCTACATCAGCATCTCCTACTCCTGCACTCTCATAGTCAAATATCTTCTCCAAATTGAACCACACCTTATCCCAAAGTCTCTTTGATAGTCTGTAGTGTGTTTCAAAGCTCTTAGTATCTCTATAGCCCCACTCGTCATGTGTTGATCCTGTGACAAGCACATAGAAGCCCTCACCTAATGGTGGCATTGGCGGTGCTATGCTTGGATCGCTAGATCCAAATGGAGCTTCATCTCTTGACCTAGGTCTCCTCCTGCTTGGTATCCTAACTTCATCCGGATCTGGTATTTCAACAACTTCTCTCATGTGTGCTATGAACTCATCAGTTAGTACAACTACGGGTACTCTTAACTCTTCAGCTATTGAGAAAGCCTTTATCACAAGTTCAACAGATTCATTTGGTGATTCTGGAGCTAGTACAGGAACTACCTGATCACCATGTCTACCCCATCTGGCTTGCATTAGATCGCCCTGAGCGGGCTTTGTCGCTTGACCAGTTGCTGGTCCAACCCTCATGACATTGACAACTACCAGCGGTGTTTCAGTCATAACTGCATATCCAAGACC
>Ga0190369_1000116_pt1 | contig 11218 bp, 5 predicted proteins | sample 4872181213_MG_FD_165051 | JGI IMG/M metagenome (GOLD analysis project Ga0190369, IMG submission 165051) | Hydrothermal vent microbial mat bacterial communities from Southern Trench, Guaymas Basin, Mexico - 4872-18-12-13_MG | ecosystem: Environmental > Aquatic > Marine > Hydrothermal vents >... | reverse complement strand
ACACTAAAGTGGTTGATGATGGTACTGAGCTAGGAGTTGATGTAGTAATCGATGTGTTGGTAATACTTGTAGCAGGTGTTGTCGTTGTCATGGTTTTTGTTGTGAGCTCGCTCACTTTGAATACCTTCTCAAGAGTATTGTTTGCAAAGTCCTTAACTATGATCTTTATGAGCATACTAGGTGCTATCAATGAACGCTTGATCCAGAAGTAATAGACTATTTTTCCATTTTTGCTCTCATCTTCTGATAGATCTTTTAGCGCTGGTTTAAACCATGTTTTTCCACCATCGTTACTAAGAAGTATTTCTACATCTTTAACACCCCAACCACTATCACTAGTAATAATCCTACCTATCAACCAATTCTCTACTTTTCCAACTATGGGTGCAGAAACATCGAGATCCAAACTCTCTATAATTGGTTTTTCTGTATCGTCTATACTTGTAATGGTAAACCATATACCTGACTTAGGTGGTACACTAACATTTTCTATAACGACGAGGTAGTATTTCGGTAACTCGAGGACTTTATAGTTTACCTTAGGTACAACACGATATTTCGATATTGGTACATCCTTAGAAACTCTAAACACTATCTTTACGTTGTAGAACCATTGATCTAGAGGATTATTGAGTTTAAATGAGACAACACGTGATGTACCATCATTTCTAGGTGTATAGTAGAATTCTATGATGCCTAGTTTGTATGGTATAACACCTTCACCACTATCTATTGGAATATCAGTTGGATAATCAGTGAAAGATTTACCACAACAGGTAAGTGTATTCTCATCTATGGTGCCATTGCTATAGATGTATATGAGCCTAAAACCTCTTGGTACATACTCAGGAACGTCATATGGAACACCAGTTACTGTGATGAAGTATATCTTTCTGCCTCTATACTCTACAACCACGTTGAGATCCTGATGTATATGCCCAGACAACACGAGACTTACATTGTATTTTAGTATTGTCTCAAATAACAGTCTAGCTTCTACTACGTGTTCAGTCCAGCTACGATATATGTATCCATTCCTTAGTAAATAATCGAAAGTCTCGTTGATATCTTTAACCTCTATGTACCATAACTTTCTATGCTTACACTTTACAGAGAATAGTGGGTGATGCATATAGACTATCTTTACTTTTTTACCTGCATTTAGTTCAAGAACTTTTTTCAACCACTCTATTTGATGTATAGGTATCCATCCCTCTTTTCCAGTATCAAGCATTACTATTAAGAGCCATCCTAGATCTATAGTGTAGTTTCTATATCCAAAGAATGATATCCATACATCAGCTCTGCCTTCAGCATCGTATTCATGGTTACCTATACCCGCATAAGCTGGAACCCTAAGTTCGAGCCAGTATTTCAGGAATAGTTTCCATGCCGAAGCACTAGTAGGTGTTTCAACTTCATCACCACCAAATATCATTAGAGTTGGATTTAGAATATTGATAAGTCTAGCCATAGTCTTCCAATAAGGTTCACCAGCCGGTGTTTTTGTATCAGCGGTATAGAGTAGTCTAACAACTTTAGGCCAAGACTTTAGAACCCAAACACTATTAGGTTGTTCAATTGTTTTCTCTGTTCCATTCACTGAATACACTAGCTTTAAAGTGTAGAATCCTTCACTACAGTTTTCTGGAACATATAGATACACATTCAGGGTTTTCCAGGTACTGTTCCATTGAGATCCTATGAACTCTAGACTACAACTACTATACTCATTAACTAGAATAGCTCTATGAACTTCAACTATAGTATTATTCGAGTACCTAAATCTTAACTCGAGTTCTCTACCTAGAAGAACAGGTTCTGGTATACCCGGGTTGGGGTATACAAGCTCTAAAGCATAGTACTTGAGCTCTGAATAAGTTTTGACCATGTTAAAAATGCTTGGAAATACAGCTATAGATATCAATGTGATTAGAATTATTGTCGTGATGAATATAGATCGTCTCATGATATCACCACGACTAAGAACGCTAGTAGTGCTAGTGATTAATATCTTTAGACGCTCTTGCAAATTCATAGCTTTATCATACCTATGGATATATACCTGATGACATCTTCAAAATCACATAGTGTTGCACTAAACTCAGTACTTCTTTGAGACTAAGTGCATCCTCAGTAATGAGTTCAACATGTTGAGAAAATATTTTGCAAAGTTACTTGGATGTATAGATCTATAGAACACCACCAAGGCATTTCACTATGTTGAGAAGTTAGAGTTTCGATACTGTGAAAATAACGAAAATGTAGGTATACCCATTAAGCTTCATAAAGCGTTACGGATACTAGTGAATGGGGATTACATTGACTTTGAGTTTAGATGATGCGGTAATTCTCGCTATATCTCAAGGAGCGAAATCAGCTAAAGACATTGCTCAGATACTAAACGTAGATGAAAATGAAGTAGAGAAAACTATTGAGAAACTCAAAGCCCTTGGATACATTGTTGAGAAAGAAGAAGGTTTTTGGATTTTTAAACATAGAGCTTACTACTTAACTAAGAAAGGTTTTGAAAAAGCTGAAGAACTTAAACAGAAACTAGAAGAGATAGCTAAATCTATAATGGATAAGGTTAAGGAGGGAGAGATTAAGTCACGAGAAGATCTGTATGCTCTCTATCCTGGAATAGATTATCTCATACCCCTTCTACTAATGTTTAATCTACTAGACTTATCATTACTACCCTTCTTAGCACTAGGGTTAAGTGAACCAGAACAAGATATGACTGAAGATGTATCAGCTGGAGATGTAGATCTTGATGAAGCTGATGAGTACTACGAGGATTTTGATGGAGTAGAACTCTGATCTTACTAGATTGGTAGAGAGATCTTTAGAATCCAGGCTACGAAAGATGAAGTTATTGGTAACGTCAAATTATCTTCAGGACTTAGCAGCTCTACTATTAACGCTGTAAAAGCCATTATTAGAGATGCAATAAAATCTCTGCATAGTATGTAGTATATGCTTAGCGATAATATCGTGGTTAACACTATTGATGTAAGACTATGTTTTGGTCTTAGCACCCTACCCCGAACTTTTAGCTCCACGAATTTAGGGTGAAGAGCTGTAAATATTGCTGAAAATCCATCTACTATAGCTAAGGTTATAATTCCATAGAATACATAGTCTGAGAATAGAACGTAGCTTATCATAACGGATAGAAGTGCAAATGTTATACATACATAACCATACCTTTTCTCATAGTCTCTCTCGATCTTGTCTATAAATCCATTGAATGCATAGACCATTCTCTCGAATGCGCGGTCCAGCGACTCGAAGTGTTTTGACCATGCCTTTAACTCAATACTCATTAACATCTTTCTTCTCAATTCATTAAATCTACTTGAAAGTGTTTTTCTAAAGTTTGGTATTCTAATCTGAAGACTATTAACAAGAGCTGCACCCAGCGTAAGAACTGTATAGATTATCAGTGGTTCATCTATACCGGGATTTCTTCCTATAATTGATTGTATGGGATGGAACAGGGGTATCAATAGTAGTAAAGAGAAGACTATGTGAAGAGTTTTACGTATTATAGTATAGCCTAGCTGTGACATAAACTAAACCCATAATTAGATGAATATATTACGGAATCGATAAAGAGATTTCAATGAATAGTTTAGGAGAGCGATACCTGCTATACCTATCAATACTATGGATATATTAGTTGTACTCATAGAACCTCTGATTATCGCTATGATAGTGTTAATAACTATTAGTAAGCTCATAATGGTTACGCCTAGACCAAGGATATACATTGCTATGAGACTTGTATGTCTATACTTATAGAATTCGTATATGCTTAAAAGCAAAGCTATCCCTAGTATAAGAGCTGTTACTACATCATATAGAACTCCAATAAATGGTATCAATATAGTTAACGAAATGAGTATAAGTCTTCTAATCCATATAACTCTACCTACTGTACCATTGCTTAATGCTTTTACATTATTTGTATATCTGTATAGTAATGATATTGATTTATGTAGATCTTTAGATCTCGTGGTGTTTACGGACATTAACTGTTTTACAACTTGATTACATATACTTTCTATTATTGGTCTATAGTCTCTAGGTATAGAACAGGTTTTCAGTATAGTTATCGATGAGTAGAGCATATCTATATACTTACGTGGTAATATCTTAGAAATCTCTCTATGTTTAGACACTATATTCTCTAGTCTATCAATGCATGAACTCAAATTCTATACACCTTAATACCGAGAAGAACAATGGTTATAGAGATAAAAAATTTGTTTAGAGATTGTCAAAAACTTAGGGTGTTTATCTTCTCTTTATAATTGCGGCTGCAGCACCTAGAACAACTATGTACACAATACCTGTCATTATTGCGTTTAGTGTTGTACTTGTGTCTACCTTAGCACCAACACTAGTAACCTGTTCATAAACAACTTTTGTGATTGTCTCAACGTTCTTTGTCAAACCACTCAGTATCTCGCTCTTGCTTTCCTCAATTTTACTGGACAACGCCTCCTCAATTGTATCTAGTCTTACTAGTACTTTACCTATGCTGGTGTTTATGACTAGTACATTACCATCGATTCTAGCTATAGTACCTCTTATTTCACCAATAGCCGTTTCAATTACTATTGTTCTGTTGTTGAGTATCCTGATATCTTCAACTAGTCCTTCTAGTATTGAACCCATAGATGCATTGACGCTCCTTATTAAGCTCATGATATCGCTTTTACCTGTCTCAAAGAGACGCTTTAAGTCATCAACTTTTAGATGTAGCTCACCAACACTGGTCTCGATAGTGACTACAGTATCGTTAACGCTTGTGATAACTCCTCTTATTTCACCGAGTATAGTCTTAATAACTACGGTTCTATTATCGAGTATCTCTAAGCTCTCAACTACGCTATCTAATGTTTCAGTGTTTTGCTTGAGTAGTGCATAGACATCCATTATAGTCTTATTCAATGCATTTAGTCTACTCATTATAGTCTCATTATGCATCTCTATCACTGAGTACATCGAGGTGTTCAATGCATGCATTAGACCTCCTAGCGATGCAACAACGTATAGTCTTACCTCACCAGCATGCGGTATAACAATCTTTACGAGTAGCTTACCTGTCAACAACTTTTCGAAGATTACTGAGTAGACAGCTCTAACAAGTGGATACATAGGATAGTACTCTATCTGAAGTGGTGATAATGTTACACTATCTACTTTAACTATCTTATAGCCCCATAGATATCCATAGCCATATACGTCTGGATACGGTTTAATGAACCTTATCTCAACGGTAACACTGCCAAGACCTGTGTAGTCTGTCAGTATTATGTCGAAGAGACCCTCTTCGTATGGTAAGCATAACGGTACTGTTCCTGTACCCCACCATAACAGCACGTATTCACCATCAATATACATCTCTGGGTTCATGACTCTGAACTTAACAAATTGGTATGGCTGCATATATGGCATTGATGGTAGTTGTAGTACTGGATCACCGAGTAGTGATAGTTTAAAGATTTCACTTATGCCTATTTCCATTAGGTATGGTGCAATCATACCCAGGGATTCCACGATTGAACTATAGGATGCAATACCACCCCATACAACATCGGCTAGTGTTGCATTTACTCCCATTCCTGGGTATATCATCCTATAGAAGTTGTATGTTTCAAGTATCGACACGTGTAGCTTAGTAGCTCCGTAGAAGTGGCTTACAGCTAACCCTTGTTGAAGCTCTACAGGGCCTAGTATTTCCCAAGCAATTCTTGCTGAACCGATATAAGCAACACCGCTTGCATTGGATAGAAGCACTGCTTGACCAATGCTAGGTAGTGTGAACGGCCATGCACTTAGGTCTGGTGGTACTAGATCAGTATCCCAAGCACCGTTAATACATGCAACACTTGAGATGATGGGAACTGCGTAGTTTGTTGGTAGCGATAATAGCTGTTGATTTGTTGCTAGAGTCTCAAACGTAAATCTACCGATATCCAATATCAACCAATCTCCAAAGCTATCTCCACTACCATGAGCAATTATGAAGTACCATGTAGCGCTTCTATTACCTGCAAAGACACTTAACACAGCACTAGCATTATAGTTCTCGCTTGTTCTAGTAAGAGTCTCAACATCAAATGTTGATATACTTCCATTAACAGTCATTGTTGCTATTGCTTGTTCTCCAAACATTGGTAGATCTAGGAAGGTGTATCCACCAGATATGATAAGCTTGGATCCAGCAGCTACTGGGGTATTGTACCACTCCACAGTTTTGTTGTATACATGAGTGATGTTCTCAGGACTATCAAATGGTATTCTTCCTATGTATAGTTCTGGTTTTAGATCTCTACCAACAATATCAGCATAGAAGTAGTCAGTTGGAATCCACGAGTTGTATGGATCTAGATAACCATACATGTACATATACTGGAAGTAAAAGCTTGGTGGAATAGTCTTTGCACTACCTATGAGTACAACATAGAAGGGTGTTCTATTTAGAGCAGCATAGGTTTCATTTAGGAATTCCTGGATTTTAAGTGCAAGTTGCCAGTTATAGTGTTCTACAAGGTATTGATAGATAGAATCTTCTACTGCTGGAGCATAGAAACCTGGATATTCAGTTATGTTCGGTGCTGGTTTGTATGTTTCATTGATATATTGTACACTCACAATATCGACTGTATAGTTGAAGGATCTATAGAGCTCTGCAAAAGTCTCATTAACTAATTGAACGAGGTTTTCATCTGTTATTATGATTACAGGAGGTTTTGTTACTTCTGCACTGAGGGGTTTAGAATAGACTACTTCAAGAGTAATCTCCTTGATTACAAGTAGCTCTTGTTTAACTGGATTATATATCATGGGATATACATAGACGTTGATAACGCTGAATCCCTTTGGTATTCTATAAACATCTATGTATGCGACTCTATTGGGTATGTATGTATCCTCACTGTATAGGTGCTCTCCAAATGTTACCTTGATTGCCTTTGGAGTGAAGGTATGTGCTGGAGGAGCTGGAGCTAATTTCACCTTATGTAGCTTAAGAACATCAACTTTAACAGATAGTACCCTTACCTGAGCTTCATCTACGTAACCCCTAATCGTTTTCGAGATGATGACGTATGGTATCATTGGTGCACCTGGTATTGCGATGTACTCAACCCTACCAGTACTAGGCTTAATCATTGGTAGTACGTACTCTTTATCAATCTTTACAAGGGTAAATTTCTTAAGGCTTAGTTTTAGAAACTCCACAGCGGATTTTGATGGTGGTAAAGTGATTTTGCTGGGGACTTCAATACCTCTCTTCAATAGTTTAGAAATTTCGCTTTGTTGAGCTAGTGTAGGAGCTGCTATTAATAGTACATTCATTGTTAGAAGTAGTAGCAGTGCTAGACTGAGTATCAGGGTTCTTCTTACCATAGAAGTCACCAGCCTTATACGATAATGTATGGTATTTAGTAATAAACTTTAGTGGAAATTACTTCAACTTGAACTAATAGTCAGGCTTTACTACCATACAGAGTACAACCAAAGGCAGTGTGTATTCTAGAAGAATAGAAAAACATCTATCTAGTTGGGAAACTATACAAGGTGTAGTTCTATGATTACGCTCTTCTTTTTATAAGAATTGCTGTTGTACCTAATACGACGACGTATATTAGACCTGTCATTATTGCGTTTAGTGTTGTACTTGTGTCTACTTTAGCACCAACACTAGTAACCTGTTCATAAACAATCTTAGTAACAGTCGCAATATTCTTCGATAGATTACCTAGTATCTCTTCCTTACTCTCCTCGATTTTATCCTTCAATGCATTTTCAAGAGCGTCAAGCTTTATTAGTATAGTACCGATACTCGTGTTGAGTACGAGTACATCATTATGGATTTCAGCTATAGTGCCTCTAATCTCGCCAAGTATTGTTTCGATAATTATGGTTTTGTTGCTGAGGATTCTAACATTCTCAACTATCTCTGGTAGTGTTTCACCCATTGTAGAGTTGATGTTGCTTAACAGTTTAGCTAAGCTGCCGCTTACTGCATGTATATTCTTTAGAATTTCGGATTTTGATGAATTGATTATTGAGCCTATGTTGTATAGATTATCAACTACTACAAAGGATTTTCGTGCATATCCTGAAGCTTTCAAAGTTACTGAATCGAATTTCGCTGTTACAACTACTTCATGAATCCCTGGTGTACTCGGTATTATCGATAACATGTATACTCCTTTACTAACCCTAATAGCTATTACATTCTCTACTCCTTTAGGTGTCACGAGTTTTACGTCTAGTGTTGTAATATCCACTAGCTGACCATCTACTAGGAATACAATAGTGATATTGACTTCACTACCCAATTGTACTGTTGTTGGTAAGGCCATAACTATGTCTAAGGGCTTTACATCGTATACATAGATTGTACTACTCATATATGGCTGAATATCTGGTGGTAGGGATACGCCTATGGGGATGATCTGTACCTTGTATACACCAGGTGCAACATATGGTAATGCAAACTCCCAGTAAAGTGCACCTGTTTCAGGGTCTATGCGTACATATGTAGCGATGAGTCTCCCAGCGAAATAGATATCTACACTGTAGAGGCTAAAGATATCTAGACCAGCACCACGTATTGTTACTCTGCCTCCACGTACTACAGTATCTGGTAATGCTCTGATACCAAATGATAAAATATAGAATCTCAGTTCACCGACATGGGGGGTAGCTATCTTTATCAATATGCGACCACCACACTTTTCGTCAAACGATAAAGTATACTGTGCTTCACCGTATTTCATAGATACATTCTCTGACGTTACCGTGAAGTAATTTGCTAAATATCCATAGTTATCATACACCCTGAAAACAGTGATATTGAGAATACCAGATCCAGTACCATACATAGCTATGGTTCCTTTAAAGAATACTGGATAGTATGGAACAGTACCTTCACCATAGTATGGAACTGCATAGTGTGCATCGAGGTAGGCTATGGGCTTCAAAGCTTCGACTTTGTATGCCGCATAGCTAGGTGTATACGTTGTATTGGGTAGATGTAGTACAGGATCGCCAAGAAGTGCTAACTTCATTACTTCTCCAAGAACTATTTCTGCATACTCTTTGTCTATAGGCTTAAAGAAGTCGTAATACGATGAATACATAGCTATCGCTTCAGAATATACTGCACCTAGTGTTGGTGTTTCGCCCATCATCTTTAGGTAATTGTATGCATACATCAGATATCCATGGACTAGTGTAGCTCCATAGAATCTATTGAAAGCTAATCCCTCTTTAATGATAACTGGTCCTAGTATCTCAAAAGCTATTCTAGCTGAACCTAGATATGCTATTCCCCCAGCTTGCGATATGAGAATTGCTTGACCTATACTCATTGGTGAAAATGGTGTCCAATAACTCATCGATGGTGGTATTAAGTCGGTGTCCCAAGCACCATTAACACAGGCAACACTTGTTACGACTGGAACACCAGGGTTCTTCTCTAAGGATAGTATATCGTCGACCGTAGCGAGTGTTTCCCAACCTCCTAAACGTTGATCTGCAAAACTATCTCCACTACCATGAGCTAATAGGAAGAACCACACAGCACTATAGTTACCTGCAAAAACGGATAAAACGGATTCTCTATGGTAGTTTCCACTAGTTCTAGTTAGCATTATCGTTTCGAAAGTCGATGTATATCCATATTCCATAGCAAGTGTTGAAAGAGCTGTTTCACCAAACATATAGCTAAGACCAAATGGAAAACCACCAGCCATTACAAGTCTGTAGCCTTGAGCTACGGGTGTATCATACCATTCAATTATTTTCGATACAACCTTTTTAACTACATCAGGATCACTAAACGGTATTCTTCCTATGTATAGTTCTGGTTTTAGATCTCTACCAACAATATCAGCATAGAATAGATCTGTAGGTATCCAGGAATTATATGGATCTAGATAACCATAGGTGTACTTGTATTGGAAGTAGAAACTTGGTGGAACATCTAGGGCATTACCTACCAGCACTACATAGAATGGTACTTCACCTAACTGTTTGTATGTTTCATTAAGATAAGTTTGTATTGAGAGCGCTAACGACCAGTTATAGTACTTAACAAGTCTGTAGTAGACTTCATCGAGTACAGCCGGTGAATAAAATCCTGGATATCTTGTGATATTTGGTGCTGGAGCATAGTATGCATAGATGTAGTCTACAGTTACGATATCTACAGTCATACCAAACTTCTCTCTGTAGAGCTTTGCTAGAGTGTCGTTGAGTATTGATACAAGGTCTTGTATTGTCACTATAACGATATAGTTAGACTCGGATTGGAAAGACTTTACCACATGGTAATAGAGTTGAACTTGTATATCATTCAGTACTATGACTGTACCTTCCTTAGGATTATACTGAATGGGGTATACATGGACTAGCAAAACTGTGTATCCATAGGGTGCATGAATGGTCTTAACTGAAACAACTCTTCCAGGCAAATATCTACTCGTATTGTAGAATTCATCTCTAGGTCTAATCGTAAGAGTGCTATCTGCTCCAGCTAGATATGGTATGGGTTCAGGTGTTGGCATCAAAGGTTTTGGAACCTTAACTTCCCTGAAGTTTATAGAACTAACACTTACAAGAACTTCATTAACTCTACCTCTGATCTCTATTGAATATGTAATGTATGGTATCATCGGCGCTCCAGGAATAGCCATATATTCTACTCTACCATTACCTATGCTAGAGGTAAACGATAGAATTATATTGGCATATCTATTGTCTAGAGATGCCGGTACAAGCTTTATGTTGTCTATGTGCGTATCAATCACATGGATTATCTTAGGAAGGGAGTTTGTTGGTATTTCAATACCTCTAGTTCTTAGGATACTTATAGCCGTAGTCTGTGAACTAAGGACTGTAACACATGGTGTACAGACAGTAGCCATTACTATCAACAATAGAGGAATAGATAAGAGATTCTTGAAGGACATGAAATCACCTGTTCGGAGAGCACTAACTAAGTATAGTCATATAAAACCTGATGAGAATTCATGGAAATTAATAAAAATCTTTAAGTCGTTGGCATTACTACTGCTTTGGCTATGTATGAACCACTACGTAGGACTATAGGTATCGCTGTGTTTACAATTATAAGTTCTAGATGATCATTGTAAGGACCCCATACAAGATTGTTAGCAATAAATACTCC
>Ga0190369_1000114_pt1 | contig 11275 bp, 12 predicted proteins | sample 4872181213_MG_FD_165051 | JGI IMG/M metagenome (GOLD analysis project Ga0190369, IMG submission 165051) | Hydrothermal vent microbial mat bacterial communities from Southern Trench, Guaymas Basin, Mexico - 4872-18-12-13_MG | ecosystem: Environmental > Aquatic > Marine > Hydrothermal vents >... | reverse complement strand
ATAGTTATTATCGTTGCATTATCTATTAGTATCTTTAAAGGCATCAAAGTCACCTCTTAATCCAGTTTATCACTGCTTGAATAAGCGATAAACCATACTTTGTCCTCAATTCATCCCATTCGTAGAGAATCCTTACAGCCTCACATGCTGTTTTTATTGCAGATTCTAGTCCTGCATCAACAACAAATTCATTTGTCTCTCGATTTGCTACAACTGCACATACGGAACCAGCTCTAGCTCCATATATTTGGGAAAGCGTAAATATTGTTGAAGCCTCCATCTCAAAATTAATAATGTTAAGGCTTCTTAGTAATGCAATTAGTCCCTGATTCCAAGGAGGTAGATAATCTTTAAACCCTGGTCTTTCTTGACCTACATAAAAGCTATCTGTTGAAGCTGTTAACCCTATGAAATACTTGAATCCCTGTAGCTCAGCAGCTATAGCTAAAGCTAGTAACACATCTAGACTACTAACTGCTGGATAGTATTCTGGTGCATAGGCTTTAGAAGTACCATCCATTCTAAGAGCAGCATATGAAATAATGATCGATCCTATGGGTATAGCCTTCGTAAGCGAAGCTGTTGTACCAACACGTATAAAAGTATCAGCTCCTACACGAAGCAACTCTTCGATGGCTATTGCTGTTGATGGCCCTCCAATACCCGTTGATGTAGCTGAAATAGGTACTCCACGATATCTACCAGTGTATGTCACATATTCTCTATGTGATGCAACTATACGTGCTTCATCCCAAAACCTAGCTATATATGCAACTCTAGCTGGATCACCGGGTAACAATACATATCTTGCAACATCACCAGGTTTCAGCCTTAAATGATATTGGATACCTCCTGCTAACACTGGTTTTTCAGCTGATATCTGGGACATGATTTTCGACCCGATTTAATGCCAAAAATTCTTTGAAGATCCAGCATATATATCCTTGAATCTCGGAGAAAGATATGAAGAGATATCTGATGTGTTGTTTAACTAATGAAAAAGTGTTGATAAGTACTATCGAGGATTATTTTAGGCTAAAACTGTATGAATACAACAACAATGCAAAGAAATTTGGTGTCTATCTTAAGCCATACCATATCGTCACGAAAAAGGATAAGACATCAAAAAGAATCTATGTATATCTAGGTCGCTATTGGTATAAGATAGAAAAGGGTGGAAATAGAATTAAATGGATATACATCGGGATGAAGAAACCTATTTCTGAACTCCCTGATCCTCCACTCAACCCCTTAACAATACTTGCTATTGAGAGAATTAATGGTGAGGTCTGTATAGTTCTTGATGACACAAAAAACCTTAATCAAGATATAGTCAATTCAGTAACTGATCTTCTCAAATACATTTTATCTAGGATTCCCAATTGTGTAGAGAACAGCTGTGGTGTAAATACATGATCTCAACAAAGATAATATTCATAGAGAGCATAGATGATTTAGAGAATGTTATTGGTATGAAGTTAAAGGATCTAATATCCATGATTGACAGAGACGATATATTGAAGAAGCAAATACGTGAATTCTTTGAAGCTCTTCTAAATGAAGACTATATTGAGAAATTGAGAGAAACCTTGAATAATGCGATACGTGGAACAGTACTAGATGTCATAACGTTGATATTAGTGTTGTTGGCTTCATGCTCTAAGTACTTAGCTAATATCATAGCAGTTCGTTTTTCTAAGCTCTTAACTTCGACCATGTATAGAGTAGACGATGAAACTCTATATAGGTTTTCTCAAGAACTTGGTATAGGCATCTCATACAATGCATACTGTTTTAAGAAAATCATAACGGCGTATACAGAATCATCACCATTAATACAGTGTTTAAGATTTCGAATACCATTATTTGAATACTTAGAAATAGCAAAGGATCTACTATCGGAACCCTCATGGAAGTTAACAAATCTGGTATTGGATGGAGGTTATGTGTATTTAGATCGAGATAAGGTTTTACGGTTAGTTGAAGAGAAGATAAAACATAGGCTACTCAATTCAATGACTAACCTATGTCTAGATCTAAGATCGAGATATAGTGAAGTTCTTGATGAAGTGACTAGACTTCAAAAAGAGCTCTTAGAGAAAACTCTTAATAGCGTTCGAGTACATATCGTAACTAAGAGTTCTAAGAAACTGTCCAGTGATGAGAGGAAAAGCCTAGTGTCCACAGACATCTCAACTCTTAATATAGAGAATATCAGGTCTGAAAGAGAACTACTTGAACTAGCTGAGAAGTGTTTTCCACCTTGCATTCGAGAATTACTTCATAGGCTTCTTGCTGGTGAAAATTTATCTCATCACCAAAGATTTGCTCTAGCAACCTTCCTGATAAACATAGGTGTAGACCTGGATCTAATACTTCAACTCTTTACACATTCGCCAGACTTCAGCGAAAAAATTGCCAGATATCAGATAGAACATTTAGCTGGATTGAGAGGTTCTAGAAAGAAGTATATCACTTATAACTGTGCTACGATGAGAGCCCTAGGCCTATGTATTAGTGAGTGTGGTGTTAAGAATCCCTTGGTGTATTTCTTGAAGAAAACTAGGGCTGGGATTTCGTAGAATAGAGCTACTATAGACTTTTGCTATATCTTTGCTGCTAGATAGTACTGTATTCTTCCACCAACACTCAGACTCAAATCGATTGTAAGTGGGGCTTCACTACCGAACTTGATATCTGCTACAGATCCCAGTCTAAGTATGTCAGATACTTTGGAGAGATATTCAGCATCAAATGCTATGTCTGCTTCTTTTTTCACGTTTATGTTTATTAACGTACCTGCTTCAGCTGAGAATCTATAATGACTTTTTCTAGTCTCATAGTCATACATGACTATGGCATCACCTTTAGATGTTACACCGATAGTATCGGTTAAATTCGATAGTTCAACTATGGCAGTACGTAATGGACTCACTAAAACTGATGCTTCTACATCATATTCAACAGAGATTTCGGGTACTTCTTCACTTAGTACCTCTATATTTCTGAACTTGTATCTACGTACGGTAGTTCCCTCAAGTATGATTTCGACAAATTCTTCGTTTGCTGCTATTACAACTCTATCACCCTTCTTAATATGCTTCAATGCTTTTACTAGATTACTAACAGAGAGACCTATTGATAGTTCTGTTTCAGCATTGAATTCCTGAAATGCTTCTGGTGGCATTTCAACAGTTAATAAAGCTATTTTTCCAGGATCAAGAGCTTTGAGGCTTAATCCCTGAGGCGTAACCCTAAAAGCTATTTCATCAACTAGCTCGGCTATAGATTTCAATATATACGTGAATTCTTTAGCGCTAGGATAGGCAAAGACTGCCTTAGGTTCTATTGTTAATTTTACACTCACACTAACACCCATATAGCATATCGCTATAAAAGACCATATATAAGTGATGTTTCAAAGTTTATATAGTGTGACTAAAAAATGATGAAGACCACTGGTCTGAGGCATTATGATGAGCCATACGAGTGCTGACACCATATCCTGACATACAGTTCTTAAAAAGTTTCAACAGGCTCTCGTAAAGTCAAGAATAGTTACGAAAGACTCACACAGTCTACTGTCAACACTATCCATACTTTCTTATATATTCTTCAATACAATGGCGTTTTGGGGGATTATTATGAAATGTCCATACTGTAATTCGCAGAACCTAGTATGGGATTACAATGCTGGTTACATTGTATGCAGTGAATGTGGAGCAGTACTAGAGCCCATATACTTTCCAGATTATCTAGGAATAGACAATAATCATAGTAGTAGACCTAGTGTTAGAGAAGCACTGTTCATAGCATCAAGAAATCGCTACACCAAGATGAAACTAAATAAGATGAGTAGGGAGGTAAGACTATATGAACAGTATAGCCGTAGAAAGAAGAAGAATCTCATTGTGAATATCGAAGCTATCATCAATGAAGAGAATCGGTATAGCGAGTCTAGAGACATTGAAGGAAACCTAGCATATTTAAAGAGACCAAGAATATACGTACATATAGTTGAGCCTAATCTCATTGAATATATAGAAAAGAATAGGGATTTAGTTAAATACCTAGAATTGATAGATCAAGACCCCGTATTATCATCTCGAACATTACGAGGTAAAGTAGCTCTTGCATTAATAGCTAGAAGTCTTATCGAAGGAAGAGAAATTCCGTTAGCTGAAATAGCTACAATAACAGGATTGTCTAAAGTACACGTTCGAAGACTAGTGAGATTACTAAAAGAAAGGTTTGAATTTCTACAACATAGGATCCAGATAGCTTAGCTGTTCAGCGATGTACAGAACTCTTTATTATAATTCTCGGTTCTATGTTATGAAGGGATACTTCATTGCTTATAGGCTTAATGAGCGATTCTCATGACAACCTTGTGTATGTGGATAAAGCTTTAAACTTGATGAGAACTAAAGGTATTGAGATCCTGATTCATCTCGGAGACATAGTTTCTCCTTTTACACTTAGAAAGATAGCTGAATTACCTGTAAAGACAATAGTTATTCTGGGTAATAATGATGGAGATAAAATTCTGCTTAAAGAGATAGCATTGAAAGCAGGTATTCTGTTAAAGGATCAAGTACATGAGATCACAATAGATGGTTTAAGCTTTCTATTACTTCATGGCTTTGGAACTAAAGAACAAACTCTAAAAATTGTTCGAGCATTAGCTCAATCTCAACAATATGATGTTATAGCTTATGGACATACTCATGAAGTTCATTTTGAAAGAATCGGAAGGACAACCATAGTTAATCCTGGTGAAGTATGCGGTTACTTGACTGGTAAGGCTAGTATCGCATTCTTTGACACTAAAGAAAAAAGAGTTGAGATTGTGAATATAATATAGTGTTGGATTTCACTATGGTTTTTCTAGTCCTAGTTCGCGTAGAAGCTCCTTGTATTCATCATGGAACCGCGTACTAAGGATGAGCTTCCTGGGATGATTTGCTCTAACTAGGTCGAGTCTACGAATTGCTGTTTGCTGAGGCATTCTCTTCAACTCTTCAGCATTAGATCTTGCATTAGCCGCAATAGACTTCAAAATCTCTACATATCTATCTATATCGAAAACTGGCTCTGTCTCTGTAAACTCTATCATTAGAGCTTCTTCGACTATCAATGGAAAGTATATCGTTGGCGCATGAACACCTTCATTTATAAGTGCTTTAGCAATGTCTTCAGCTGTAACACCATACTTATCCCTAAGATCTTTTGCGGATAGAACAAGTTCATGTTTTCTAGGAGTAGTGGTATCGTGTGTTAATGAGTAGCCTTCGATATTCCTTATCTTAGCTATAAAATAGTTAGAATTGAGAACACTAATAGTAGCGACATCTCTTAGACCTTGAGGTCCAAGCATTGCTATGTATATAAATGCTCTTATCAATGCAGGTATATTTCCGTAGTACGATCTGATCATGCCTATACATCTTCTACACGTATAATCCCAGTAGTATTTCGTACCATCGAATTCTAGGAGTGGTCTAGGTAAGTATTCTACAAGTTCACCTTTAGCACAAACAACTCCTGCGCCTGGCCCTCCTCCACCATGTGGTGAAGCAAAGGTTTTGTGAATATTTATATGCACTATATCGAAACCCATATCGCCTGGTCTAGCAATGCCTAATATACCATTCAGATTAGCACCATCATAGTATAGTAGACCTCCTACTCTATGGACTTCTCTAGCTATCTCTTCTATGTTCTTTTCGAAGATGCCAAGGGTATTGGGGTTTGTCAACATAATTCCTGCTGTTCTATCAGATAATACAGCTCGAAGAGCATCTAGATCTAGCGTTCCATCAGGTGCTGTAGGAATCTTAACAACCTTAAATCCTGCCATTGCAGCACTCGCAGGATTTGTTCCATGAGCGTTATCTGGAATCAGCATCTCAATTCTATTCTTTTCACCTCTATCCTCATGATATTTACGTATCATTAAAGCTCCAACAAGTTCTCCTGCAGCACCCGCAGGTGGCTGAAGACTACATCTATCCATACCTGTAATCTCTGCAAGCCATTTCTCGAGATAGTATAGAATTTCTAGAAGCCCTTGAATATACTCTTCGAATTCTTCTGGATGTATATCCTCAACGCATAGTACCCTGAGACCTTCATTACATATCTTTGGATTGTACTTCATAGTACATGATCCTAATGGTACTGTTCCAGTGTCTATTCCATAACTCATCTGTGCAAGTCTTGAGAAATGCCTGACTACAACAAGTTCGGATAGATTTGGTATTGCTATATGCTCTCTAATTAAGTCTTTGCCTATGTACTCATGTATTTCTGATTCTTTATCCAGGAACTCATCTCTAAATGGAATCTCTATATGTGAAGTGGAGAGCGATGGATATTCTGTTATTAGGGGTTCAAACCATTTAGCTTGACGCCACACCATGTCTATACACCCCCTACTAATGATTGAATTTCATCTCTGAGTACATCAACAAGCGTATCTATATCATTTCTTGAATGAACTTCAGTGAAACAGAGAACAGTGGTATTACTGTTCTCTGGATCGTATTTACCTATATCTTCACTACATAGAATACCCCTTCTTCTCATTCTGATACGAAGCTCACTGTACTTTATACCGTTGAATTTTAATGGTATCTTCATGAAGTATTTAGCTTTGCTGAATAGCGGTATCTGGACTACGTTTTTAGGAAGAACTTTACTGAGCTTTTCTAATGCATAGAGAGTTCTTGCTGCAATAGATCTAGCTAGCTTTTTGATTCCATCACCACCAAGCCATGAAGTATAGATAGCAGCTAGAATAGCCATCAACGCACTATTCGTAGTGATATTTGATGTAGCTCGTTCACGTCTAATATGCTGTTCCCTTGTTTGAAGTACTAGAGCAAAACCTCTATCCTGTTTATCGATAGTTATTGTCATACCAACAAGTCTTCCAGGAAGCTGTCTTATCAATTCAAGATCACGTCTTACACCTAGGATTCCAAGCGTTGATCCTCCATAGTATAGTCCTAGACCTAGAGGCTGACCTTCACCAACGACTATATCTGCACCGAGATCTCCAGGAGGTTTTAGAATTCCAAGACTTATTGGATTTGAGTAGACAATAACAAGGACATTCCTTTTATGGGCTTCCTCAATAAGCTCTCTAAGGTTAAGCTCAATAGAACCCAGGTACGTTGGGTTTTCAATGATGATAGCTGCTACATCCTCTAATACATTGCTATCCTGAATTATTGTTGTACCAAAGTCACTGGATAGAGGTATATAGTCTATCTTTACATCAATACCTCTTAACCATGTACTTAAAACTATTCTTTTTATAGGTGATACTCCTTTCGATACCAAAACTCTTTTTCTACCTTTTCTAACCCTCAAAGCAAGCCTTACAGCTTCGGCTAGAGCAGTAGAACCATCATACATTGATGCGTTTACTACATCGATACCATATAGTTCGGCCATGAGGCTCTGATATTCGAATAGAGCTTGAAGAATTCCTTGATTAATTTCTGGTTGATATGGTGTATACGCAGTATAAAATTCTCCTCGTAACATGAACTCTTTGACGATAGCGGGTACATAGTGATAACACATTTCTATTCCAGCAAATGGAGGAGTTACGGTTGGTGAAATTCTTTTGGCGTATTTATCTCTAAGTAATCTATAGAGTTCACATTCACTCAATTGTTTTCCAAACCCAACGTTCAAATCTCTCTTGAGTTTTAGATTTTCAGGAATATCCCTGAATAACTCATCGATACTCTCTATCCCTATCTCTTTCAGCATTCTCAGTACTACTTCAGGGTCACTATTGTATATCCAATGGTGAGGCACAAAACCACCAATAATAATATCGCTGAGTATCTACTTTATTAAGAATTAATACTAAGGCTAGCCATGACAACTCTGTACGGGTGTAACCTTGTGAAGGAGAGTCCTTTGATAGATATTCAGAAAGAATTGAACGCTACTATAGGCGAGTTTGCTGGTGTAAAGACGGCTCTCGATTATGGAGATCCAATCAGAGAACATATTGAGACAAGAAAAAGCGTAACTGTATTCGATATAAGCCATATGGGGAGAATACATGTTGTTGGTAAAGACTCGCATAAATTGCTTAACTATCTCATAGCCAAAGATCTTGAGAAATCACGAGATTTCTCGATGTTTGGCCCAACAGCATTTCTTAACGAGAAAGGCGGTTTTAAAGATGATGTTATGCTGTACAGGATTAGCATAGATGAATGGCTTATAGTTTGTAATGCAGTTAATAGGAGCAAGATATATACTTGGCTTGTTCAATGGATAGACAAGCTAAAGTTGAATGATGTTAAAGTTCATGATGTTACTGAAAAATTGGCTATGATAGCAGTTCAAGGTCCCCGAGCACTCGAGGTTATGACTAGGATAGCACAGAAACCTTTAGAGAACTTAAAACCACTTCAATTCTTGAAGGACATGGAATTTCCCGAGATAGGTAGAGTATTCATTATCAGCAGGAGTGGTTGGACAGGTGAAGATGGTTTTGAAGTTATTGGTGATGTCGACACCATAAGAAAGCTGTTTAGATATCTAGTCACAGAATTCAATGTTATACCTGCTGGATTGATAGCTAGAGATTCTCTCAGAATTGAAATGGGTTACTGTCTGTACGATAACGAGATACACGAGGATATAACACCTATAGAAGCTAGATACTGGGTTTTCGATGAAAAGAAACGAGGATATGTTGGTGAAGAAGCAATACGTAGAAAACTTCGTGAAGGTGTAGAGATGGTGAGGTATGGTCTAAGAGTAAAGAAAGGTATTCGATTTATACCACGTAAAGGCTATAGGATACTCATTGAAGATGTAGAGATAGGGTATGTAACAAGTGGAACATACTCACCCATACTTGATAGAGCTATTGCTCAAGGATACATCAATGTTAGGTATGCATTGCCTGGTTTAAGAGTTTTAATTGAGATTCGAGGTAAAACATTTGAAGCTAGGATCACAGACTTTCCATTCATTCAAAAGTGATTCATCACTCAATAACTTTATAAGACCCACGAAGATAGGTACTGACGGTGTGGTGGCCGCGGTAGCTCAGCCCGGTAGAGCGCGGGACTGTGGAACTCTCTGTGCAGAGATCCCGAGGTCCCGGGTTCAAATCCCGGCCGCGGCCCTTCTATCTACAATCATTATAAACCACTTATAATGACGCATTCTCCGGGTATCTCTATGGCACGCTCTAAATTCACTAAGTATAGAGATGCAATTGAAAAGATGGGATTTAGACAACTAGATGTATATAGATACAGAGATAAGGAGGTATTGAGACTACTTAGGATATCTGATGGCAAAGTATTTATTGTAGAACTGCCTAGACCAAGAGATCAGATGAGTATAGATGAATTCCTCGAATATGTAAAGAAAGCAGTTAGCAAGAAATAATTCTTGGTGTGCCCCGCATAACCGATCCCTCTTCATATTCATCCCCCTTAACTGGGGTCTCAGAGGGATGTGAGGTAGCGGGGCCACATATGTCTACAACAACAAGATTTAAATTTTTGTATATGTTAGGATAAGCATAGTCTATATTGATCATTGCGCTATCAAGAGAAGGATATTAAGTATTGAGAGAGGGATAGAGAGGCAGTGTGATAGTGCTTCTCAGAATAATTGGTGGGGCCGCTGGTTGGTAGCGGGGGGTGGATTTGAACCACCGACCTCGGGGTTATGAGCCCCGCGGGCTACCAGGCTGCCCTACCCCGCTATCTTACGGCCCCATAGACTCAATACATACATATCCTGGTTTATAGGTTTAATGGCCTATACAGACCATCATCATTCATAAACAAACCTTTTTAACCTAGTACATGCAATTTAAAACGAAGCTGTGGACATAGTATGAGCTCGTCAGTATATTAGGTCTAGTCATTTAAACAATGACTATAGGTGATATAGAGCTTGAGCAGTCAAAGTATGCCTATGGATACAGCACATAAAATATTAGCTGAATCCCTAGGCCATTTAGTGCTAGTAAAGCTTAGAGGAGGTAAAGCTCTAAGAGGTAAGCTTAAGAGTTTTGATCTACATCTAAACATTGTGTTAGATGATGCTGAAGAAGAGCTTGAAAACGGTTCTTGGAGAAAACTAGGTACTGTACTGATAAGAGGTGAAAACGTAGTCATAGTATCCCCCATACAGTAGAACAAAATAATGGATAGAGTTTGGGGTTTGAGAATATGAAGGGTACACCTTCATTTGGTAAAATGAGTAAAAAAGTCACGCACATAAAATGTCGTCGCTGTGGTAGAGTAGCGTTCAATGTAGCTAAAGGATATTGTGCTGCCTGCGGATTTGGAAGATCCAAGAGAATGCGCAGATATAAGTGGCAAAACAAGAAGTGGAATAGAAAGAGGATTAAGTAGGTTATTTCTCTAAGCCTATACCCCTAATCTCCATAGTAAAACTCTTGCCTATCTCATCACTAGAAAGAGCAATTCTAACCTGTTCTCCAAGAAATATCTTGACAAGGTCTATAACTGTTTTTGTATGTAGAGTCATCTGAGATACGTAGAATCTCGATGTACCTTGAGCTAGTGCAGCTAGAGCTACTACCATATCACCTGCATGTCTATCTATTGCGGCCCCACTCTCAAGTTCTTCAATAAGCTTTTTCGCAGCTTCTTCACCAACTTTCTCAGCTGGTTTACCACGTTCTCCTAGTGCATCAGCACCTATAACGCTATGCTGGAAATTAGCACATAGCGTAATACCACTTCCAGGACCTAGATGAGGATCTTTTGACGGTTCATACCATTCCGTCTCTATCTCTACATCTACTGAAATACCTTTACTGCGAAGGTATTCCTCCAATAATTCTCTAGCTGATTTTGCCTGACGTTCAGCTACATGTCTTGGTAATTTAACACAGTGTGATCTACCATATATCTTGACAAGGTTTCCACGATCCATAAACTCAACACTTTTTAGTCTATGAGGAGGATCGAGAATTCTTATCTTGATAACTCCACCACCTCGAGGATAATGACCTCGACGTATTAACTCAACCTCTAGGTCTAGACCAAACATTCTTAGTATTGGTACAAAAACATACCTTACGTAGTCTATAGGAGGACTCCAAGGAACATCTGTTCCACCTCGAATAGTTATCTCTGTAGAACTTGGAAGGAATGGTAGTAGTGGTAGTATTGCTTGTAGGACAAGTGTTGTACTACCTGCAGTACCGATATTGAATTCGAATTTACCACCCCGTAATGTTCTAGGT
>Ga0190369_1000113_pt1 | contig 11313 bp, 10 predicted proteins | sample 4872181213_MG_FD_165051 | JGI IMG/M metagenome (GOLD analysis project Ga0190369, IMG submission 165051) | Hydrothermal vent microbial mat bacterial communities from Southern Trench, Guaymas Basin, Mexico - 4872-18-12-13_MG | ecosystem: Environmental > Aquatic > Marine > Hydrothermal vents >... | reverse complement strand
TCTCAGAAATCCCGTTACATTAATATCACCCTTCCCGTCCTTCCGTCCCATCCGAAACGCGTGGTTAAGTAGTTTTACCCACATTATTAAATCTGCTGAATATTGTTCAAAGAGTATTTATGACAAGTTGAACATTACTTGACAATATGAGCGTTATGCTTAAAAATATTAATGCGGTTTTCTTCGAGTGTTTGTGAAAGTTAAACGGTGATGGCATGGAAGTTGAACAAATTTTGAAAATGATATCCGAGAATGCGATCAGGTGGATACACTTCCAATACGTGGATCTTATCGGAAGGTTACATCAGGTCACCGTTTCCTCATCAAACATAAGTAGGAAGGTCTTTGAGGATGGTATCGGGAAGCTTGACGGAAGTAGCGTCGTGGGGTTCGTGGAAATCCACGAGAGCGACATGGTACTGGTGCCTGTGGAGGAAACTTTCGCAATAGTTCCTTGGGAGAGCAATGGCAAAGGAAAAACGGCGCGATTTCTTTGTAAGGTTTACAGAAGCTATGGTATGGGCAGGTTCGAAAAGGATCCACGTCAATGCGCCGAAAAAGCAGAAGAGTATGCCCTCAACAACGGATATATTAGCTTTTGGGGCCCCGAAATCGAGTTCTTCATATTTAGGAGGGTGAAAGTCGACCTCTCCGACCCACGATACAAGCAGTCCTACATCATAGAGAGCGATGAGGCCCCATGGAGCTGCAACGGCGGGGTTATCGATTGCAAGCACGGATACCACGTAACGTCCCCCTTCGACATAGTCCTCACAATAAGGAAAGAAATCGCGGAGACCCTCGAGGACCACTTCGGATTCTCCATCGAAGCCTACCACCATGAGGTTGCGACTGCGGGGCAAGGGGAGATAACCTTCAGGCACGGGGGACTTGTCGAGACGGCCGATAGAGTTGTAACTTTCAAGTATGTTGCATGGAACATTGCGAAAAAGTACGATCACACCATTACATTCATGCCGAAACCCATCTACGGAGATAACGGAAGTGGAATGCACACTCATGTGAGTTTGTGGAATAGAAACGTGACAGCAAACCTGTTCTACGACCCAAATGACGGGTATGCGGAGTTGAGCCAACTCGGAAGGTACTTCATCGGAGGATTGATGGAGCACGCGCGGGCATTGAGTGCAATAGTTTCACCCACGACTAACAGCTACAAGAGACTGGTACCTGGGTACGAGGCTCCCGTTTACATTGCATGGAGCAAAGGTAACAGAAGCGCAATAGTGAGAGTTCCCGTGTACCACAGGGGAGATCCCAGAGACAAAAGGATTGAATACAGACCCCCAGACCCTGCAACGAACCCGTACTTGGCATTCGCTGCAATACTTGCCGCAGGTCTGGATGGAATAAAGAAAGAGATAGATCCAGGAGACCCCGTGGACGAGAACATCTACCTGATGCCCGCATCTAAGCGAAGACAGCTCGGAATAAAGGAACTCCCCAGAACCCTGTGGGATGCGCTCGACGAGTTGGAGTGCGATAACGAGTTCCTGAAGCCCGTCATGAACAAGGAACTCTTAGAAACGTACATCGAAGTGAAAAGGGAAGAGTGCAGAAAAATAGAAATGTACACGACTCCAGTGGAGATATACACGTACCTGAACGTATAACCTTCTAGTTCTTATTCTCCCTTGAACTTCGGCTTTCTCTTCTGGAGGAACGCCGTCACTCCCTCTATCGCGTCCTTCGTGTTCGCCGCCAGGGCCAGTCCCATTGCCTCGAGCATCAGGCCCGTGCTGAGGGGCGCCTGCCATCCGAAGTTCACCGCGTACTTTATCGCGCGCTGGGCGAGCGGCGCCCCTTCAGCTATCCTCATCGCGAAGTTCCTCACTTCCTCGTCGAACTTTTCCGCCGGGACGACCTTGTTGACGAGCCCTAACTTGTAAGCCTCCTCCGCCGGGATTCTCTCGCCAAGGAGGCAGAGCTCCTTGGCCTTGGCGGGGCCCACTATTCTGGAAAGCCTCTGGGTTCCGCCCCATCCGGGAATTATTCCGAGGTTCACCTCGGGCTGTCCGAGCTGGGACTTGTCGCTCGCAATTCTGAGGTCACAGGCCATCGCGAGCTCCAGTCCGCCCCCGAGGGCGTACCCGTTGATTGCGGCGATCACTATCTTCGGGTACCACTCTATCTTCTGGGTGAGCCTGTGCATCTTGAATGTGAACACTGCGGTGTTAAACGCTGGCGGCTGGAACCTGAACGCGGTGACATCCGCTCCCGCGGAGAACGCCCTATCTCCCGCTCCTTGAAGACAACCACTCTTATGTCTTTATCATCTTCGTAAAGATCGAGCGCCTTGTCTATTTCTTGAACCATTTCTAAGTTTATCGCGTTTAGTCTTTCAGGTCTGTTCAGGATGATCCAGCCTATTGGCGGTTCTCTTTGCATGATAATCGTTTTGAACTCAGGAGTCTTTTGAGAACCCTCTCCGCTCATACCCATTATGCGCACCCTCCATATAGTGATCAGGTTTTTTGGATTTTCCAACTATTACGGAGAGTGCGAATATAAATTTTCTAGTGATGCAGAGCCCACTAAAAGGTTGCCTTTTGTCAAACCTACACCTCAATCACTCCGACCACCTATGCGCACGAAGAGACTGGCTAACTCCTCAATCTTCGGCAATCGCCTCATGTTGTGCGCCACCCTGAAAACAACCAGAGGTTGAGCAACCACAATTAAGTTGACAAAAACAGCATTCTTTGCACAACTTCTGGTATCATAGCATTCAGATTCTAATTCTTTATCACAATACCACCAGGCCTCTTCACCATGTATTCTGCACTCTATTACGTATTTCTCTCTTCAACCACCTCTTTGTAGACCTTGAGGTATTCCTCAGCAGTCCTCCTCCATGAAAACTTTTTCGCCCTCTCTATACCTTTCTTCCTCAGCTCCTCCCTTAAGCTACTATTAGTTAAAACCTCGTGCATTGCATCGGCAATCTCATTAATATTATATGGGTTGACCAATATAGCTGCGTCTTCGGCCATTTCCGGCATTGCAAAAACGTTTGATGTTATTACAGGACACCCGCACGCCATTGCCTCAAGTATGGGTAAGCCATAACTCTCGTGTAGCGATGGAAAGATGAAGAGAAAGGCAGCACTGTAAAACTTTGGTAAGTCCTCCTTATCAACGAATCCCGTAAAAACGACCGCATCACCTAAACCAAGATCTCGTGCAAATTCTCTCACTTCCCTAGGATGGTTACCCACTATAACCAGCTTGTACCGCTTGAATTCATCACCACACTCTCTAAGCTTCTTGAAAGCCGCAATTACTCTGTGAACATTCTTTTTGAGTTGATAACTACTTACATGTAAAATAAAGGGAGAAGAAATCCCATATTTCCTACTCAACTCTTCCCGAGCATCCTCTCTATCTAAAGGCCTAAATTCCTCATCTATCCCGTGGTAGATCACGCGAATTTTATCCGGCGTAATGGAGAGGCTCCGGGAAATAAGCTGCTTCTCAGATTTCGAGACGGTGACAATCAAATGAACCCTATCCTTAAAGACAAACCCCCATTTCAGAAACTCCTTATAATCTATGAAACGAGTTGGACTTAAGGGATGCGTATAAACTCGGTTCGCTGGTAAGGCTAAGTGAGCCATACCATGATTTGTCACTACTAGCTTAATCCTTTTACTTAAGTAGGAGAAGGCTATCGGAGGTGCTGATCTACCGCAATGAGGTATGTGTAGTACATCTAACTCCGCATCAATTATTTTTCTTCCAAGTTGACAATGCCCCATGAGCATCAGAGTGTTACTGAGAATTTAGTAAGGAATCTGCTCGCCATTGCAGGGAAGGATGTAGAGTTTGTTCTAATTAATAATCAAAGAAGTGATAATCCGATATATCGTGAAGCTCGGGAAATGCTCTTCCCTTATCCACGAAAAAGGCATCTCGTAAGATACGTCATATTCTGCATCCCTTGCGCGTGTTATCCTTCGATCGCGGTTTACTATCTTTCTTTATGATTGCTCTAATGAACTCGTTACTATCCCAACCCTCATATCTATCCCTTCCTATTCTCACAAACTGCAACCACGTTCCTCAGAAAGTTTCAGAAGTGCTATATTTATAGGAACACTATTTGAGTTTCTATCGTGTAAAGTTCTGTTGAACGAAGGATACGCAAATTAAAGCTACTGGGGTGTAAAGTGTGGATTTACGAGGCAAGAGTATCTTGGTAACTGGCGGGGCGGGCTTCATAGGATCTCATATTGTGGATGAGTTGCTTAAATACGATGTTAAAAGGGTGATCGTGTATGATAATTTTTCGTCCGGTAAGATAGAGAACCTAAGGGAGGCCCTCAGAGACCCGAGGGTTAGGATTGTAAGAGGAAGTGTTCTGAATATTAGGAGGTTAATGCGGGTTGTAAAAGCTGCGGACGTGATATCTCATCAGGCCGCGCAACTCGAAATAATTAGTGCGATAATGAACCCTGACAGGGATCTGAGAATCAATATACAAGGAACGTTGAATGTGCTTAAGTGCGCGCTCAAATGCGGGATTAAGAAAGTAATCTACGCGTCATCAGCAGCCGTATACGGTCAGGCACAATATTTGCCCCAAGATGAAAATCACCCCCTACGTCCTCATTGGCCATACGGTGTCAGTAAACTCGCAGGAGAGCGTTACTGCATCATGTACTCGGAACTTTACAATCTCGATACTATTTCTCTCCGCTATGGTATAGTTTATGGCCCGCGGGAATGGTATGGCAGGGTACTTACAATTTTCACAAAGAGAGTGCTTGACGGGCAACCTCCAATAATATTTGGTGATGGAACACAGACTCGTGATTTTATTCATGTGAAAGATGTTGCTCGAATTAATATTCTTGCAATGGAGAATGATGACGTTTCGGGGGAAGTGTTTAACGTCGGATCGGGGGTCGGAATAAGGATAAAGGACTTGGCGTATAAGGTGATTAAAACTGCTGGTAGGGACGATATCGAGCCAATATATGCCGATCCTAAGCCTTTTGAAATGGGAAGAAAGCCAGGAGAGCTGCAACATCTGGTTTTAGATATCAAGAAAGCCCAAAAGATGCTCGGGTTTAAACCATCGATAGATTTTGACGAGGGATTACGGGAATACATCGAATGGGCACGTAAATGGAAAGACGTATGGTGGAGAGGAGAACCAAGAGTTTAACTGGGTTCGGCGGACGTGATCTTTGATAGACTTACGTCCGCCTTGGGGCATATCACCCTTTCCGGGCTCACCCCCTTTCGGGGTAACCCCCGAGCCCCACATCCGAAGGTTCGCCATTACCTGCCCGCATAGGCCGCTGTGCGGCCTGAACAGAACGGGCATTTTATTTTCGGTGCAAAGGCAATCTATTATTAGCATTAAGTTCTTAGCAATCGGCAATGACAGAAGAAGTCGATCTGAGTAATTATTAAAGACCTCAAGTGATGTAATATTTGCTAGCATTTATCGTACGAAAATGCGTTCATCAATAAATAACCAGAAGACGATATATAAACGCCATATTTAAACGTAAAAAGAGAATCAAGAACTTATCTGCTTAATGTATGGCCTGTAACACCAGATTTCGCATATTCGTGATTTTCATCGGGACAATGGCCTTAACGGCTTTATGACTTTCTTCGAGAAAGAGTTTTGGAAGTACCATGTAAAAAAATAAGAAGCGAGCGATCATAAGATTCACGTGACCGGTGCATTAGTATGAGAAAGAGGGTATGGATAGACGCTGTTGACGGAAAATACGCTCGATATTCTCCATTAATAAGGAAAGTTTTGGAGAAAGAAGGAATTGATGTAATAATCACGAGTAGAGATCATCCCGATACAATTTCGATGATGAAATACCTAGGCGAAAGATTTTATATAATTGGCCGATGGTCGTACTCAAAATCTCCAAGGGAGAAACTAAAGGTTAGTCTTGAAAGACAACTGGAGCTAATGGAATTCATAGAAAATGTAAATCCGGATTTATTTATCTCTTTCCCATCCGTTGAGGGCAGTCGGGTGGCTTTTGGGTTAGGGATACCAATACTATGCGTCCCCGATACGCCGCATGCTTATCATGTTTGCAAATTGACAATACCGCTCTCCGACAAATTACTAACAACTGAAGCAATCCCTAAGAGGGAATTCAGCAAATACGGAATAGACGAGGAAAGAATCGTCCAGTTCAAATCAGTTGACGAGTACGCTTGGATGAAAGACTATAAGCCTAACTCTAAAATCGTAGATGAACTCAACCTAGACCCGGATAAGCCCACCGTACTCGTCAGACAGGCAGAAATAATGGCCGCTTACTTTCCCTCCACACGCGACCCCCTCCTCCCCATAGCAAGAAAACTCTCCAAGCACTTCCAAGTAATATACCTAACAAGGCTCCATGGAAATTCAGAATATGAAAAAACATTAATCGTTCCACAAACGTTTATCGATGCGGCAAGTCTTGTGTTCTATGTCGATGCGGTGATTTCAGTCGGGGGAACAATCGCTAGAGAGGCCGCCCTGATAGGCACCCCGGCATTTGTATTGGAATTCGTCAAGAGCTACCAAAATGACTACCTGAAAAGGCTGGGCTTCCCAATGTATACATTCAAGGATCCAAATTCCCTGCTGAAGACGGCATATGCCCTTCTTAAGAAGGGAAAAACCGAACAAAAAACCCCAAATGTGAAACTCGAAGACCCGCTAGAGAGAATCCTAAATGAAGTGAAGAGTATGCTATCACAAGAGAGGTGATAATCTTGTCAATCCAGTACCAGTCCTCAGAGATTTTACTGGCTCCACTAGGCTTTGCATGCTCCTTCTTCGTAACACTCCTCATAATGCCACCCCTAATCTCCAAACTCAAAAAATCCGGAATAACCGGAATAGATGTGCACAAACTCGACAAACCCGAGGTCGCAGAGATGGGAGGTATCGGAATTTTGATGGGCTTAACGACATCCTCCCTAGTGCTGATGCTTTTGAACATAAACCTGATAAAACCGCTCCTCGCGTTCCTGCTCTCTTCGATAATCGCCGGGATAATCGGCGCAATAGACGATATCAGACCGCTTAATGCAAAGTTGAAACCCGTCCTCACAACACTCGCCGGGATTCCCGTCCTCCTCCTAGGCACCTATAATCCCAGACCGATGATTCCAATAGTCGGTCAAATGAGGCTAACAATAATATACCCGATACTCATCCCGATCGCGTTCGCAGTCATGGCAAATGCGGTAAACATGCTGGATGTGTTTAACGGCGCAATGCCGGGCTCCTGTATAGTTGCACTCGTAGCACTAGTAATAATATCCCTATTGCTTAAATCCAATAACGGCTTGCTCCTCTCAGCAATATTACTGGGATCCCTGATCGCCTACTGGCGATATAACAAGTACCCGGCAAGGGTCTTCGCCGGTGATGTTGGATCTCTATCCGTGGGGGCCGCAATCGCCGCAATCGCCATAATAGGCCAAATGGAGTTCGTCACAGTCGTAGCCTTCCTCCCGCACATGACGAATGGCTTCATAATACTCGTGAGCATCGGTGGTTTCCTAGAAAGGAGGCAAATAAAAATAAGACCGACACTTCTGCTCCCGAATCAAAAGCTCGCTGCAAACCCCGATCCCAGAGCCCCACTCACCTTCGTCGGACTAATATTGGCATCCGAACCGCTATACGAGTATGAAGTCGTAAAAGCTCTCATAATAATCACCGGATTCTGCGGGCTCTTTGCCATCCTCAGCGCTTTGATGTTAATACTCTAGTAAAAACCAAGGAACATTTTCATTTATGTCCGCCAATTCATTTATAAAAACTCCCACTATAACCCATCAGGATCAAGATGAAAAAATGTTGCACTAACCGCGGTGTCCATGATGATAACATTTATTGCATGGAAATCCCTATCCGCAAGGACCATAAGACTCTCAAAAATTCTCGGAGCAGAAATTTACTTCGTAAAGGACTCCTTCCCGTACATCAAGGCGTTCATAAGGACGGTTGTACATCTGATAAAACAACGCCCCCGCGTCGTAATACTACAACTTCCCCAAGGACCCCTCTTGCTCCTGTGCTTCCTCCTTAAAAAGCCGCTAAAATTCAAACTTATAGCCGATGCCCACACAGGCTTCCTGCACTACTTCCACTGGAAAGAATACCTGCTGAACGCACCGTTCAAGAAACTCCTCAACTGGTGCGACGCAATAATAATTCATAGCAGTGCATTAAAACCACTACTCGAGGGAAGGCTCCTTGATAGAACCCTCGTAATAGAAGACCCACTTCCGGAGGTCGAAAAAACATGCCCTCCTCCCCTCTCTCTCGTCCCGAAAAAGGTAAAAGCGTACTTCGTATTCCCCGCCAGCTACGCTCCGGACGAGCCTTTAGACGAGCTTATAAGTGCCGCACAAATAGTGTTCAAAAAACATCCAAACTTTCTCATCCTCCTTACCGGAAACTGGAAGAGAAGACCGGATATCGCGAATACCGTCAAAAAACTTCCTTTTGTTCTACTAACAGGGTTCCTGAGCACACCCCACTACTATCACTTACTCAAAAACGCACGAGCCGTCCTTGCGCTCACAAAAAGGAGCCGCTCAGGACTCCTCGCGTCAGCAGCGGACGGAGTTGCCTGTGAAACCCCCCTCATTGCCAGCGACCTCAAAGAACTGAGAAACATCATAACAAAGGGAGCCGTATTCGTAAAAAACGCTGTGGAAAGCATAGCAGATGCAATAGAAATGCTGCTGGATGAAAACACGTACAAACTCCTAAAAGCGGAGATGAAAACCTTTAAAGAGGAATATATATCAAGACTTGAACGCAAACTATCACTCCTCAGGAGAATAATCGCAAAGTTCCTAACCAGCACATCCGTACCAACAGTACCCGAACAAGAGATACGGGTATGAAGAACATGCCCGAAAGGGTCGCGGTCTGCGGACTCGACGGATTGTCCTGGGACTACTTAAATAAAATATCGAATTACCCCTCGGCACAACTACTACGCTACATTACAAAAAAGTCGACCCGTGCAGTCCTAGAGGCGGAATTCCCGCCGGTCACTCTGCCCTCCTGGACAAGCATACTCACCGGGGTGAACCCCGGAAAACACGGAATATTCGCATTCGACATTGTGGACTTAAAGTCCCTGAGGCAGAGAATATACAATGCAATGGACCTCATGCACCCGAGAATTCATGAAATGCTCGCATTCAAAAATGTAAAGTCAGTAATGATAAACCCCATACCAAGCTACCCGATAATCCCTGTAAAGAACGCCTATATAATAAGCCACATGTTCATGGCAGGTAAAACCCTCTTCCATCCAACTTCTATGGAAAAATTCGCACAACTCCTTCCTAAACCTCCACTACCGAGAAGAAGTAACACCTTCTTAACAGAATACACAAATATTCTCGAAAGCTACGTGACCCTAATAGAAAACATGATCGATCTTCTCGACTGGAAACTCTTCTGGATAAATCTAACCTTCCCCGACGAAATCCTGCATATATTTCCCGAAATGCTCCATAAAAGGATACCTTATGAGGACAAAATGCTCAATCACATAGACAAGATCATCAAAACTCTCCTAGAAAATGCCGACGCTCTATTTATAGTCTCCGACCATGGATTCTCGCAATACAAATACGCAATCAGCATCAACGACATTCTCCTGAAACTCGGCGTCGCAAAAGCCTCCACGGGCAAAAGCTACTTTTTAGATTTCCATAACCTGCTCTCAGGAGAAGAAATACGACCCGCAGAGTTGAAAATCGCCAAACTTTCACTTCCTCTGCTCAGAATCCTATACAGCAGTAAGCTGTACAGCCTCAGATGGAAATTTTTAAAACCCGCGTACATGTATCTGCCCAACACGCTCAAACGACTCCTTCTTCCAACTCTTTACATAGACCCCTCACGCTCAGACGCATTTATGAGTTCCGCCAGCTCATGCGGGGTGTACCTCAGGAACGAATCCATAAAAGACATGCTCATTTCAAAAATCAGAAAAATTAGAGGAATATTGTGGGTGAAGGAAAGATCCGAGATCTACAGCGGACCATACATAAATCGCGCACCCCATATACTAATAAGCCCCGACTACAACCGTGGCTTCTCGATCGCCGGATCCAAAATATACGGCCAAATAATTATAAGAAAGGATAGCTGCAACCACCACCCCGACGGAGTGTTCCTCTGCTACAGTAAACATAACCACGTGCTAGCACAATCGGTCAAAAGGATAAAAGCAACCATGGTCACCCCAATAATAATGGCAATAATGAATGTTCCCATTTCGGCAAGTACTGACAACATCTCACATCTAAAATCCATAATCCCAGATGAATACGCTCAAACCTCAAAAGAATACCTAATTAAATGGCAAATCGCAAGACGCTCAACTCTTCTTAAACTTAAATATCGATAGTAACTTAAATGATAGGTCAAAATGGGGAGTGTACATAAATTGACAACCTTTTCCATAATCATAGCAACCAAAGATAGACCTAATCACATAAGACGTCTATTGAGGCTCCTTTCGAAACAAACCTTCCAGAACTTTGAAGTTATAATAGTTGATGAGAGTAGAGATCCCGCTACGAAGAAAATTTGTGAAGAGTTCTCAAAACATCTTCCAATAAAATATTTCCACCGTAAACTCGGAAGTCTTCCCCGGGCACGTAATTTTGGTATAAAACATGCTAACGGAGAAATCATCATATTTATGGATGACGACATTGCTTTTAAAAAAGACTTCTTAGAAAAACTTAACAGTTTATTCGAAGAAGATAAAAGTATTGTCGGACTGCAAGGCATCATCATAAGTAAAAGGTTACTATACCCTCTGAAGAGAAATGCCCTGAGAAAGGCATTAATGCTGTCATATATCGGGGGTAAAAGCTTCTCCATAAGGAGATCCGGTACAGCCACGCGACCTCCAGTTCATACCGTTCATAAACGCACCACCACGGAATGGTTTGAGGGCTGTTGCTTTGCGGTGAGAAGTTTCGTCTTTAAAAAAATAAATTTTGACGAAAATCCCATCTTCTGGGCATTCATGGAGGATCTGGACTTCTCATATAGGCTAAGCAAATTATCTGCGGGCAAGCTTGTCATTGAACCTAAAATAAAAGTTTACCACCTCATCACCGAAGAGGCCAGACTTGCTGACTTGCAAAGCCATTACATGAGCTTAGTATACTGGGCATACTTCTTTTTCAAAAACCTTAGGAGTTCCTTCTTGAACGTACTTGCATTCATCTACGGATTCTTCATTGGAGAACTCCTCTTACGCA
>Ga0190369_1000112_pt1 | contig 11374 bp, 12 predicted proteins | sample 4872181213_MG_FD_165051 | JGI IMG/M metagenome (GOLD analysis project Ga0190369, IMG submission 165051) | Hydrothermal vent microbial mat bacterial communities from Southern Trench, Guaymas Basin, Mexico - 4872-18-12-13_MG | ecosystem: Environmental > Aquatic > Marine > Hydrothermal vents >... | reverse complement strand
CTCCTTAACTATAAATATTGAAAGAATATGACGATTTAGTCTTTGAAGTGCTAAAACAAGCCGAAATTTGTTGTGGATATCTTAAAAGCTTAAATCTGGAGTTTATGCACGAAACCTTTCGGAAAGCGTAGTATGGTTAAATAGTTCTTTAGCTCGTTTAAACAACAAGTAAAGATTTTTTTCTGATGATGGGGTTTTTGATTAAAATTTTTAAGCGTTTAGTTGTACTGTACTTATGATTGAGATAGAAAAAGACGGAGAGATACAGATAATAAGGTTCAAAGATAAGATTAGTCTTTTGAGCTTGGAAAGTCTTGAAGAGTTTAGGAAAGCGGTTGCTAAAGCAGACTTGGACGAAGATATTTCGGCGATTGTCATTTCAATTGGAAGTCTTGCTGGAGCAAATCTGAAGGAATTGATAGAAAGCGATCCGAAGAGCGGGATCAGGTGGCTTGAAAGCTACTGGTCAGCTTTGAGCTTACTCAGGGAAACTGGTAAGCTTGTTGTAGCTGCTGTGAAAGGGGACTGTGTTGCTGGTGGAAATGAGCTTGTAATGATGTGTGATCTTGTAGTTGCTGGGAAATCAGCGAGATTCGGACAGCCAGAAATTATAGTTGGTTCAACGGCTATGGGTGGAGGTGTTCAGCTGTTACCATTACTCGTTGGAGAGAAAAGGGCAAAAGAACTTCTTTTCACCGCAAGACTACTCTCTGCCAACGAAGCACTTGAATGGGGATTGATAAATAAAGTTGTAGAGGATGAAAAAGTTGAAGAAGAAGCGAAAAAGATTGCAAGGGAGGTAATAGAAAAATCGAGCCCGCAAGCCTTCAGAGTTATGAAGTCGTGCATTAACTTCTGGACAAACCTCGCAATGCTCAACTGGCAAATAGCAAGGGATCTTACGGCTTTCATATGGGCATCCGAGGAGTTTAAGGAAAGAGGTAAAGACTTCCTCGAAAAAAGAAAAATGAAACCTAAAAAGTTTTGGGGAATTCTCCCCAAGCCTCGTTGAAAAGGTATATTCCTTCTCTCCTAAGCTTTACCAGATGACTCTCAAGAATAAGCACGTTTGTGAAGAAAGACCACTTTTCTCCAAACAAAGCTTTGCCGAGTTCTTCTCTGCTCTTTACACCTCTTTCAATCGCCTTTAAAATCCTCCTTTCTCTCTCTTCCAGAACTCTTCTCTCTTTTTCGACCCTTTCGATGCTGGTAACATCACCATGCGAAGGAAACACCCTCTCTACCTTTAGCCTCTCAAGCTTCGCGAGCGATTCTAAATAGCCCTCAACCCCTCCACCACCCGGTGAGTACCAAGCCATTATTTCCCCAAGCAGATCTCCAGAGAAAAGAACCTTTTCACGCTTAAGGTAGAGTGCAACGTGTCCTGGCGAGTGTCCGGGAGTTAGTATTGGCTTTATCTCGTAATCACCAAAGTTAATTTTTTCTGGTAACGGCGAAGCATCAACTGGATGAATCGGACATAAGCCCATGAAATATTCTATGAGATCGAAATCAATATTCAAGATTTTCCTGACATGATCGACGTTAAACGGCTCAGATAACAGCCTAGGGTTCTTTGCATATTTAACTTCAATTTCGTGAATGAGCACGTTTGTTCTCAGAAATCTCGCTGCACCCATGTGATCCGGATGAGCGTGTGTAAGCACAACGGTCGATCTTTTAACTTTCTCCTTCTTCAAGACGTTCTCTATCAGCTTTGCCCTTTCATCAAACCCACATCCAGGATCTATTATTAACGCCTCACCGTCAGAAAGCAAAATATAAGTGTTGGACGATGCTGGCCATTTTGGATTTTTGGACTTCAACATTATGAATCCTTCATAACGGATAATATCAACCATCATAGCTATTATTCAGCTATCCTTTTAAGCTCTTCCTTTCTTTCTAAACTCCAGAACTTGTCATCACAGTATCTGAATACCGTTTTGCTGCGAGATCGGGCATCTCAACGGACAGCGTTGCGTGCTATGTTGGCAAGAACGTTCAGACAAAAAGCAAGGCCATGGTGCGTTAGGGCTATGCATCTTTCTGGAAAAACTAAAAATTTTGATGTAGCATCTAAGAAATAGGTAATATCACTGCTTTACTATTATCGATTTTTGTTAGAATTGATCTCACACTTTTTACTGTACAGGCATGCGTAGCATGCTTTTTTTAGATATGTACTTGGCAGTGAGTTTACTGTTTCGTTTATCCTTTCGCTTCATATTTCTTTAAAAATTTTAAGCTTTCTTCATCTCACCACTTTTAATTTCTTTTCCTTGAAATCAAGCTTATGTTCTGTAACTCTTTGGCATACCCAGAATGTGCTCTGCAATGTAATTTAGAGCCATCTGCTGAGTTATTGGAGCTAAGCGCAGCAAGTTTACTTCTCTCCACCACCTCTCAACATCATACTCTTTTGCATAGCCATAGCCGCCAAAAGTCTGCATAGCCCAGTACACAGCTTTTATCGCATTCTCTACAGCAACTACTTTCGCCATGTTTGCAGCATCGCCAATCTCTTTGAAGGCTGCAGCCATCTCAACTCTCTTCGCCGGATCAAGCACATCTTTACTCTTAAACTTTGTATCGTAGAGCCATGCAGCCTTGTACGTCATCATTCTTGCACATTCCAATGCTGCATAAGCCTCAGCAAGAGGGAACTGCAAGCCTTGATAGCTTCCAATTGGATCTGCAAACACTTTTCGCTGCTTTGAGTACTCAACTGCCTTTTTTATTGCAACCCTCCCTATACCTATAGCACCAGCAGCAGCACTCATCCTTTCGGGATTTAGAACATCGAGCAGCAGATACCAGCCGAGATCTTTCTGACCAAGAACTGCATCCTCAGGCACCCTCAAATCTGTTATGCTAACTTCACATGTTTTGGAGAAATTTATTCCATGCTTCGGTATTGGATTCCATTTAACAGCTTTGTTCGGCAGGTCTACAAGGAACAGTGTTATACCAAAACTCTTCTTAGGTGCTTGATCTAAAGGCGTCGTTCTCGCGACAAGAAGCATACCCTTTGCCCTATCTATCCCGCTTATGAATATTTTACTGCCGTTTATAACGTACTCATCCCCCTCTTTTCTTGCGAAAGTTTGGATCCTGAACGTGTTCGTTCCAGCATTTGGTTCGGTTAATGCCATGCAGAACTCCATCTCGCCTTTCGCAATCCTTGGCAAATACTTCTCCTTCTGCTCCTCGCTACCGTAGCGAGCAATTGGCAACGCTCCGAATATCTCAGTTAAAACGAGATACCACAAACCTCCAGCACCGCAGCCATTAGCGCAAAGTTCTTCCATCGCAATAACCATCTCCTGCATCCCGTAGCCAGCTCCACCGTACTCTTCTGGAATAACTATGCCAACGAACCCAGCTTTGCTTATCGCCTTCCAGAATTCCTCAGCGAACTCACCTTTTTCCTCCTTCTCCCGCCAGTATTCAGGTGGAAAATCCTTCGCTATGTCCTTTGCTGCTTCAGCAATCATCTTCTGTTCATCAGTAAGATTGAAATCCATTTAAATCACCCCTCTGCTCTCTTCTTTATAAGCAACTTTAAAATACACGACAAAACGACTTCACCCCTCTGATTTACAACCTTAGAATCAAGCACAACAAGACCGACTTTTCCTCTATCCTCTTTTTCGGTTATCTTAGCAATAACCCTTAGCGTATCTCCTACATACACTGGTTTTACGAATCTAAGTTTGTCTACGCCGTAAAACGCGTATATCGTCTCCTCGATTATTCCCGTTCTTACAAATAGTCCAGTCATTATAGCGAACGTTAAAGCTCCATGCGCAACTCTCTGTTTGAATACACTGTTCTTGGCAAATTCGACATCTGTGTGTAGAGGATTCCAGTCACCAGTTAAACCTGCGAAATTTACGATATCAGCTTCTGTTACAGTCCTACCAGCAGTTATTATTTCATCTCCGATTTTGAAGTCCTCGTAATACCATCCCTTAAACGTTATCTGTGTCATGGAGAAAACCTCTTTTTACCAATATACGGTTTCGCAGCTTCTACAACCCTAAACACGGCATCAGGATTCATTATGCTGTCCAGATTGACTGCTTTCTCGATCTCCCAGCCCATGAGAATCTTCTTTATCGGAACTTCCAGCTTTTTGTAGTTCAGAGTCATCGGTATGTCAGGAACTTGAATTATGTAGTCGGCGACAAAATACGGACCTAGCTGCTCTCTTAAGGCATCATTTATCTTCTTCTTTAACTCGTCCGTCAGCTGGACGTTCGGTGCTAATACTACAAAGAGAAAAATTTTTCCTTCCACTTCGACGACGAGGCTGTTAACGACTTCCGGCAAAGCTTCTACAACCTTGTAGAAGTCGAGAGTTCCCATTCTGACACCTTTCCTCTTAACCGTCGAGTCTGACCTTCCAAAGATTATTGCTGTCCCTCTGTCGGTTATCATCAGCCAATCGCCGTGCCACCACACGCCCGGGAACATGCTGAAATAACTTTCCTTATACCACTTGTAATCCGGATCGTTCCAGAAGTAAAGCGGCATGGAAGGCATTGGGAGTTCGACCACTAACTCTCCCACTTCATTGATCACTGGCTTACCCTCGATGTTGTAAGCTTCAACTTTAACACCTAACCACCTGCACTGTATTTCTCCCGTCCAAACTGGTAGAATTGGACAACCACCAACGAATCCAGTCATAACATCGGTTCCACCGCTTGCAGAGTTTAGCCATACGTCTTCCTTCACGTTCTTATAAACCCATTCAAATCCTTCTGGCGAGAGAGGAGCAGCAGTTGAACCGATCATTCTGAGATTTTCAAGATCAAACTGTGAGCCGGGCTCAAGTCCAGCTTTCATGCATGCATGTATGAATGGGGCGCTCGTGCCTAGAACAGTCAGCTTTTCCTTCTCAGCAACTTCCCAGAGCGGTTGTAAACCTCTGTACATCGGGCTCCCATCGTAAAACACTATGGTTGATCCAGCCAGAAGACCGCTGACAACGAAATTCCACATCATCCACGATGGTGACGAATACCAGAGATACCTGCTTTCTGGATTAAGGTTGGTATGAAGCGAACACTTGAGCATTTCAACGACTATTCCTCCGTGCCCATGTACAATAGGCTTTGGAATTCCAGTTGTTCCAGAAGTGTAGAGAACCCAGAGCGGATGGTCAAATGGGAGAGGTTCAAACGATAGCTTTTCTTTATTCTCTATCGTTTCTGCCCAGAGGTAAGTGGGTTTACTGAGTTTTACCTCTGGTTCGTCACTTAAGTTGGGGATTACGACAACTCTTTCGATTGACGGTATGCCATCAACAATTTTTGCGATGTCGTCACCCTTTTGAAACTCTTTACCGTTGTAGTAGTATCCATCAACGACGAGAAGAACTTTGGGCTCGAGCTGCCTAAACCTGTCAATGACTGCTCTAGGCGCTATTTCTCCACCGACAGCTGCCCATATCGCACCAATACTCGCTGCTGCGAGCAAAGCTACGACCGCTTCTGGGACTTGGCTGACGTATGCAACAATTCTGTCGCCCTTCTTAACGCCTATCTCCCTGAGCCAGCAGGCGAATGATGCCACCTGCCTTTCCAGATCATTCCAGCTCATCGATCTTCTCAGTCCATCCTCTCTAACATAAACGATTGCTTCATCGCTTCCTCTAGCATTTCTGAAGGTATGCTCAGCGTAGTTCAGAGTAGCTCCTGTAAACCATTTTGCACCCGGCATCTTTTTTGATTCGAGCACCCTGCTGTAAGGTGTGTGGCTGATAACTCCAAAGTACTCCCAAATCGATTCCCAGAACTGCTCAAGGTTTTCTACGGACCACTTCCAGAGTTCCTTGTAGTTTTCAACGTTTTTTAGCGGGTCGTCGGAAACTTCAAATTCCAGACCTTTATTTTCCCTCAGCCAATCCACGTACTTCGTGATTTCGGCGTTCTCTATAAATTCCTGAGACGGAGTCCAGAGAATTTTTGGTTGCATCGAGATCACCTCAAAAATTATTTTTCAGCCTTGTAGAGATCTCTGTACTTCTCGCGGAGCTGATACTTCTGAATCTTAGGCATCTCGTTTACAAAAATAACGTTCTTTGATGCCTCGAATCCTGCTAAATGCTCTTTACAGTACTTTATCAGCTTGTTAACGAATTTTACCTGTTTAGGAGTCCAAATTACTCGTTTTAGGTCCATATCCTTAGTCTTTAATAAACTTGGGTCTTTTGGAACAATTACTGCTGTCACAGCCTCACCCCACCTTTTATTATGCGGTAGCCCTATTACCGTAGCCTCTATAAAGTATTACACTCTCGACCTTTATGCTCGGAATGTTCTTGCCACCTGTCCACGAATTTGAGAAAAGAAATCCAATACTCATCACTCCAGAGGCTTGAAGTACTTTATGTCCGTAATCTTACCTTCCCTTTTTTCATTCCATACAGCCTTTACCCTCGTTCCCGGCTTCATCTTCTCTATAGCCTTTTCGGGGTCTGAGAAGTCTATACCTCCTATGAAGTGCGAAAATCCGACATCTGCGCCATCGAGTTTTATAATAGCAAGACCATAAGGTGGCTCTATCGGCTGACCCTCAAACCTCAGTTTCTCACCAATGAGCGTAGATGTGACTATAACTCCCTCATCGCTTACTTCAACCCACTCCGTCGTATCGACAAAACATCGTGGACAGAATTTTCTGGCAGGCACGAGGACTCGGCCACACTTGGGACATTTCGTCCCCATTATTCTCTTATTCTTCAGCTCGTCGAAGAATCTCGCATCCGTCGGGCTAAGAACCCACTGGTATGTTAGGGATATATATCCAGTTAAAACCCTTACATCTTCCACAATCTCACCTCCCCAAAATCATCAAACCGTTAAACTGATTCACACCACCCATTGCATGAGCTAAAGCCGTCTCGCAACCGTCAACTTGATTACTCGCTTCACCCATGATTTGCAAAGCCGCCTCTGCAACACGTATTAGACCGGTTGCACCAATCGGATTTGTGCAGAGGACTCCACCAGACGGATCGCAAGCAATCTCTCCATCCTTCGTAACTACGCCTTCGAGCACAAGCTTGTAACCCTCGCCGGGCTTGCAGAAGCCGAATAGTTCGTAGTAAAGTATTTCCTGATACGTAAACGGATTGTAAATTTCAGCTACATCGATTTCCTTGATGGGATTCTCTATCCCGGCCATCTTGTAAGTCTCTCTGGCTACCTTTATTGCTGACTCCCAGTTTACGAGGTCTTTATCTCCGAGGTTGTGCTCATCTCCCGCATAAGATAAACCCTTTACCCAAGCAACTTTATCGATCTTTGCTTTCTTCACGAAATCCTCGCTTGCGAAGATTACGGCGCATGCACCATCAGAGATCGGACAGAGATCGAGAAGTCTGACAGGATAACTTACGATTGGCGAGTTGAGAACATCTTCAACCGTAATCTTAACCCTTATGTGAGCGTAGGGATTTTTCAGAGCATCGAGGTGATTTCTCACAGAAACTTCAGCAGCCGCTTCCCTAAGCTTCTCCTTTGGAATGTCATACCTGTGGATATAAGCGTTGCACTGCTGTGCAAATATTCCCGGAGCTCCGGCGGTGAAAATTCTCTGGTAAAAAGGTTCCGCTACTGTAGTCATCGTTCCCTGAGGATCGTTTTCGTACATCTTTTCCATTCCAACAGCCATCACGACATCGAACAACCCAGATGCGACATGGTAGTACGCTGAATGGGCAAGAGAGATGCCCGTCGATCCGCAAGTTGCGACGCGCATAAGGGGCTTTAAATACCCGCCAAGCGCATCTGTGAGCCAGAGTTGAGGATCGTTCGTTCCTTCCATTGGAGCGGGCATCGATCCTGTAACGATGGCATCTACATCCCCAATAGTAATATCAGCGTGCTCCAAAGCTCTTTTTACAGCTTCGTATACGAGTTCGGGGTAATTCACGTCGTTCCTCTTCCCATGTTTTGTCTGTCCAACACCGATAACGGCTACTCTTCTCATATTTTCACCTCCTCAAAACAACAACAGCGTGATGCTGTCCAGCATTACCATAAGCTTGGTGCGCAAGAGCGACTTCAGCATCAGCAACTTGATGAGCTCCAGCAGCATTCATAATCTGCAACGCAGCCTCAGCAACTCTGAGAAGTCCAGCAGCCACTGGCGGGTTAGTTGCAAGCGATCCGCCCGAAGGATTTACGGGCAAATCACCGTCTATTGTTGTTAGCCCGTTTCTTATTGCATCTACCCCGCTTTCGGAGAAGATATTCTCGAACCACAGAAGTTCTTGATGAGCAAAGGTGTCTGTGATCTCAGCAACATCTATATCTTTTACCGGATTCTCAATCTTAGCCATTTTAAAAGCCATCTCCGAAGCTTTTCTCAATCCACCGGATTTAATCAAATCTCTATCTCCCAAGAAGTACGGATCCGATCCCCATCCGACTCCCGCAATCCATGCGGGCTCAATATAGCCGTTGCAGATCTCCTTTACTTTTTCCCTTCTTGCAATCAAAAGTGCAACCACTCCATCACAGTGTGCAGGACATTCAAGTTCCCTGATAGGCGTTGCCACATATGGCGAATTCAGAACATCTTCAACTGTTATCAACATTTTTCTGTAGGCTTTTTCGTTGTAGAAAGCATTTTTAAGATTTTTAACGCACACCTCAGCGAAGTCTTCCTCTTTTGCACCCCTCTCTTTCATGTACTTTGTAGCCTGAAGTGCAGCCGCTGTAACATCGCAGATGCCAACGGGTCGCTGGTAAAATGGATCAGAGGATATGTGCGTTAGTGTACTAATCTGGGGTATTTCGCTGGCTTTTGTGACAGCAAGAACAAGTGCCGTATCGAAGTGACCAGAAAGAACTCGCATTAAAGCATATATAAATGCGTGAATTGAATTGCCTTCGACTTTGGTAGCATCCTTAAGATACGAAGCGGCTGCTTCAAAGTAGTAAGAATTCGAGCAGCTTATTCCTTGATAGTAATCTGATGAAGCTGTTACGATTGTGTCTATGTCGTTTCTGTCAATTCCCAAGTTTTGCAGGAGTTCCTTCGTACACTCATAGACAGCATCTCTAACAGTTTTCCCGAAAACCTCATTATGCGAAGAAATCTGCACACCAACTATTCCTACATCCAATTACATCACCCCTCTCTTTTGCAACTCTCTCTCCCTCAAAACTCTCCTCAGAATCTTACCTACCGGGTTCTTCGGTAGCACCTTGAATTTCGCTAGATACTGCCTGCAGAACTCAACTATGTCGTTTTCGCTCACCTTGCCTTTGTATTCATCTTTCAGGCTAACGAAGGCTTTCACAGTTTCGCCTCTATAAGGATCGGGAACTCCTATAACGGCAGCTTCCTTCACTGCGGGATGCTGCATTATAACACTCTCGACCTCATATAAAGCTATGTTGTAGCCAGAAGCTATTATGAGATCCTTATATCTATCTACGAAATGCAAAAAGTCTTCTTTGTCCAAATAGCCCACATCACCCGTATGAAGCCATCCATCCTCCCTGAACGTCTCCTTCGTCTCTTCTGGCATGTTCCAGCACCCCCTTAGCAACTCCAAAACGTTATCTCTCCAACAACTTCTCCCTTGTCATTGACGAACGCATCCAGATTTTCTCTTTTTAGGATACTGCCGCAGTTCATTTTAGTTAGTCCGTAACTGTCAACTTATCCCATTGCTTCTTTGCGACTGGTGGCAGCAGAGCACCGCAAGGTATAGGCATTCTCAAGCTCGACAAGTCGTATTTCTTGAATTCTGAATAGTTCATGAGGAGCAAAGATTTTTGCATGAGTTCTTTGCATCAAAGAGGAAGGCAAGAATAATTGTTCCGCTAGTATACAGCATCGGAAGCCGTGCAATATCTCAACGTTGTTCTCGTTAAACCCTAATAAGTATCTCGCAACCCACACATTCATATATAGATTCTTATGGGAACTTATAATTCTTTTGGTCTATCAGTTGTTCCAGAAGTTCAGCTTTTGAGGTGTATGATCCCTCAAAAGATCGATAAGGTAGTGGGTGTTCCTCTTTCTCAACATCAAACGGCTTTTGCGTTGTCCACAGCAAAATCCCTATATTAGTTACGATCACGTCCTCCACTTAGGATCTACTTACCTCCGGCACCTTAGCACCGTTGTCGTTGGACTGATATTCCAGCTTTCTCGGTGTGTACATAACGTTGTTAGGCACGCAGATAGCTTCAATCATCGTAATAGCAAAGAAGGCAACTGTTGTGCTGTATAGAGTTGGGAAGACTCTATCTCCTTTCATTACATCCATTGACTGCAAAATATTTGCGAACCTATCACTTAAATCGTTCAATTTAATTTCTTTATCTAGGCAAGCCAGCGCAGTTTTATCTGAAATCGACTTGTTTGGCAAAGGCAGTGGAGGTTCTTCAATCCATTCAAGGTTAAATGTAGTATATTCTTCAATCCATTCCTTTGGATAACCTATAGGTTCAAAAAACGCCCGAATTTTCGGGTCTCTCATATAAAACTTTAGTTATGAGCAAATATTAATTTATTATCAGTAAATAATGAGCAATATTGTGTGTAGTTTGAAATTTTATCTACGTTAAATCTTTTAATTCAAACACCACCTTAGCCTTTAAGAGTATATCACCTCAGTTTTAAAATCTTTAAGCAAACAAGATAGAATTACTGTTATATTCCGCTATTGAACTATCTAATGCTATGGAGAAGTTTTTCAGTCATCTTTTTAAGCTCTTCTCTATACTCTTTTTACTTTAATTATTAATAATGTTATTTGTAACTTTTCCAAGATTCGATATTACTGCCTCTTTCTAAATCTTTTTTGATTAGTTCTTCAAATTAATCGAGAAATATTGTTAGATTGAGCGGAGTATAGATCACATAGCCGACTTAAATATTTCTGGCAGAATCAAAGTAGAAATCTTTTTCTTTAAATCTGTTTAAATCGACTGTTGCAACAATGGTGCCTAATCTGTAGATCTCACCAACTTTTTCTTTAACATTTGGGGCTTCTTCACGACCGTTCTACCGCTTAGCTTAACAAGATTTTTCTCGCTCAATGTTGACATCTCACCGCTATGAAAGAATGTAGAATTTCTTCAGCATTTAACTTACTCACCTCATTCAACGATCTCCCTTTGTTATCTCCACGTAATCAACTCTGTTCAGAATTTTTCAGACTCTTTTTACAGTCTCAAGGAATACTTCCGTATTCTGACTTGAACTTCTCAAACCTTAGTTCCCATCAAAAGTAATATAGAATGATCCAGAATTCTGGATTTAGTTGATATATACTTTGAAGAGATAAATGAGATGAGGGGACTAATCAAACCAATTGTGGATGAATACTATCCGTCAA
>Ga0190369_1000108_pt1 | contig 11494 bp, 10 predicted proteins | sample 4872181213_MG_FD_165051 | JGI IMG/M metagenome (GOLD analysis project Ga0190369, IMG submission 165051) | Hydrothermal vent microbial mat bacterial communities from Southern Trench, Guaymas Basin, Mexico - 4872-18-12-13_MG | ecosystem: Environmental > Aquatic > Marine > Hydrothermal vents >... | reverse complement strand
GTGATACTCCCAGTAGAGTACGCCGTTAGACACATACCGAAGGTATATGTACGTGACTCAGCTGTTGACGCTATATGTCACGGAGCCTCATTAGCAGTACCTGGAATCGTCAAGGTAGAGGACGGCATCAAACCCGGTGACCTCGTAGCCATAATGACACTCAAGAACGAGTTAGTAGCTCTGGGAAGAGCACAGATGACGAGTAAGGAAATGATAACAGTGGAGAAGGGCATTGCAGTAAGGACAACGAGAGTAATAATGAAACCAGGAACCTACCCACCAATGTGGAAGAAGAAGAAAGAAGTAAAACCAGAACAAGCAGGTACAGAGACAAAGGAGTAACCCTAAATAAACCCCAAGACAAAACATAGCACTGACTACGCCGGGGTGGCCGAGCCAGGTCTAAGGCGCGGGCCTGGAGAGCCCGTGGCCCGCATGGGCCGCGTGGGTTCAAATCCCACCCCCGGCGCCAAACTTAATTTTCCTGATAACGAATTCCTGTCCTAGGTACTCAATAACAACTACGTAACCACTTCTGATCAGCTCCTCTAGTTTTTCTTCTGGATTGCTGTAGTAGCTACTTAGTAACTCGATTACGTAGTCTAGCTTAAGGGGGTGTGTAGCTACTGTGTTCAGGATGTAATCGATTATGTTCTTTGGTCTATAGCTCGGTGGTGGTTCTAGATTACTCAGTATCTCTACTTTCTTCTCTCCAAGGTACTTCACAAAGATTGAGTATGCTTTAACTAAAGTTTCCTCTGTTGGTGGTTTAACCCATTTCTCTGCTGGTGGTCTTACAGGTATTGATATGTATGCCTTGTCTATCCTCAATCCTCTAATGAACTTAGCTAGGTCCTCTATGTGGTTCTCAGTATCATTTACTCCATGTACTAGCATTGTTTCGGTAGTTAATAAGCCATCGTATCTCTTGGTAAATTCCTTAACTCCATTCAGTACATGATTAAGGACTAGGGATTCATGTGGTCTATTTACTCTCTTCCATAGATTTTCATCCACAGCATCTATCTTGAGTGATATGTAGTCAAATACCGTGAGATCTTCAATAACATCACTTAACCATAGTAGTGATGCATTGGTTAACACAGCTATTTTCTTACTAAATTCCTTAACTAGTTTAGCTGCTTTCCCCAGCTGAATGTCTAGTGTTGGTTCTCCACTAGGTACGAAGGTTACGTAATCAACTTCAGTAAACTTCACTACGTCCTTTAATTCCTTGATTAGCTCACGAAGGTCGTAGAACTGTGTTCGTTGTATTGTCTTAACTGTTGTTGGACCTGCCTGACAATATATGCATGAGTACGTGCAGACCTTGTAAGGAACATTACGTATACCAAGTGAGCGTCCTAATCTCCTCGAAATTACAGGACCAAATATGTAACGTAACTTCACGCTAAAGTACCTACTCTACACCTACTCTTGAGCTTTTACGCTAAGTTTAAATTGCTGAGACTTCACTTAATCATGACCTCTTGGTGAGTACCTATGAGTACCTCAGAGTTTAGACCAATAGTGAGGATTGGCGATAAGGATCTAGATGGACACAAAGCAGTAGCCTATGCACTAGCAGATATTAAGGGTATTGGAGTGAATACAGCATTCGCTCTATGCAGAGTACTCGGCATAGATCCACTAATGAAACTTGGTTTCCTTTCAGAAGCTGAGATCAAGAAGCTTGATGAAGCTGTTAGGAAACTACACGAGCTAGTTCCTGGATGGTTTGTAAATAGACCAAGAGATCCCATTACGGGTAAGAATCTTCATTTAATTGGTGCTGATCTCATAGTTGCTGTGAGAAATGACATTGAGTTAATGAAGAAGATCAAGTGTTGGCGTGGTATAAGGCATATGCTTGGTCTCAAGGTTAGAGGTCAGAGAACAAAGACTACAGGTAGGACAGGTATCACTATTGGTGTAACTAAGGGTAAGAAGTAACTCTGTGGTGATTTTCTATGGGTGATCCGAAGAGACCTAGAAAGAAGTGGCGTGGCCCGAGACATCCATGGAGAAAGGATGTACTTATTGAGGAGCTTAGGCTCGTTGGTGAGTATGGTCTTAGAAATAAGCGTGAGCTATGGATAGCAAAGGAGTTTCTAAGGAGAATAAGAGCGAGAGCTAGGCAACTACTAGCTTTACCACCTGAGGAAAGAGAGAAGGGTGAGAGAGAACTAGTTAGGAGACTTTACAAGCTTGGTTTACTACCTAGCGAGAATGCTACGATAGATGACATACTGAGCTTAACTGTCAGAGATGTACTTGAGAGGAGACTACAGACCATAGTCTACAGGAAGGGTTTAGCAAGAAGCATCCACGAAGCAAGACAACTCATAGTTCACGGTCACATAGCTATTGGTGGTAGGAGAGTAAACTGTCCTGGTCATCTAGTTACAAGAGATGAAGAACCACTGATAGACTATGCACCAACCTCACCTTTCTACAAGAAGAGACTTGAGCAAGCAGTTCAAGCTAGTGCTAGTTAAAATTAGGGGGTGATGATATGAGTTCTGAAGCCGAGAAGCTTGAGGTTAAGACTGAAGAGAAGAAATCTACAAGACCTAAGAAGCTCAGATGGGGTGTTGCACACATATACTCAAGCTATAACAACACCATAATAATTATCACAGACCTAACAGGTGCTGAATGTGTAGCTAGGGTTAGTGGTGGCATGGTTGTCAAAGCCGATAGAGAGAAGCCTAGTCCCTACGCAGCTATGTTAGCAGCCTACAGAGCAGCACAGCTAGCTATGCAGAGAGGAATAAATGCAGTACACATCAAAGTCAGAGCACCTGGTGGTGCAGGTCCAAAGATCCCAGGACCAGGTGCTAGCGCAGCCATTAGAGCACTAGCTAGAGCTGGATTAGTAATCGGTAGAATAGAGGATGTAACACCAATACCACACGACACTATTAGGAGACCCGGTGGAAGAAGAGGTAGAAGAGTCTAGCACAAGGTTGTCAATACAATTTATCGTCGATTTCTTCGTCATAACTTACTTCCAACTATTCATTACATTGCTTACCTCTTTGAGACCTAAATGGACTTGGCTTACCTAAGCTCTTGTACAAACATGCCTTTACAAAACCTAGGTATGGTGGACTTGGTCTAAGTGGTCTACTCTTGAACTCTGGATGTGCTTGTGTTGCTATGAAGAAGTAATGATTAGGTAGTTCAATAAATTCCACTCTCCTCCTGTCGTAGCTCCAGCCAGAGAACACTAGACCACATTTCTGAAGTACATCCCAGTACGCTGGATTGACTTCATACCTGTGTCTATGTCTCTCAAATATTACTGGCTTTCCATATAGTTTGTACGCTATGGTTCCTGGTTCTAGCACCGTAGCTTGCGCACCTAGTCTCATTGTTCCACCATACCACTGTAGATCTCTTTGCTCAGGTAATAGGTCAACAACTGGATGTGATGTCTTTGGATCTATCTCAGTTGAGTTAGCATCTTTGAGACCAACTACATTTCTAGCAAATTCAACAACTGCTAACTGCATTCCGAAGCAGATACCCAGAAAGGGTATGTCATTTTCCCTAGCTATCTGAATTGCTCTTATCTTACCCTCTGCTCCTCTAGCGCCGAAACCGGGTAGAACCATTACCCCATCACATGACAGGATCTTCTCCTCAATCTGTTCTCCTTTCCTCTCGTCCTCAAGCTCTTCTGCTTCAATCCATACTAGATTAACTTTCGTTTCTAGTGCTGCACCTGCATGATTTAGCGCCTCTACGATGCTGATGTAGGAGTCCTTGAGTTTTGTGTACTTACCTACCATGGCTATGTTCACCATGAATTTAGGATTAGTTAGTCTATCGACAAAGGATCTCCACTCATTCCACTTAGGCTTCCTAGGTTCTAGACCTAATCTCTTACAGATGTAGTCTCCAAGACCTTGCTCATCAAGTATGAGTGGTACCCTGTACACTGTGTCTACCGTGTAGGAGCAGAAGACAGCTTCTAGAGGTACGTTGCTGAAGAGTGCTATCTTTCTCCTAGCCTCATCTTCAAGAGGTTTTGGACTTCTTGCAACGATGATGTCTGGTTGAATTCCTATTCTCCTCAACTCATTAACACTATGTTGCAGTGGTTTCGTTTTCTGCTCACCTGTCACATCTAATATCGGTACTAGTGCTACATGTACGAAGAGGGTATTTTCGTAACCTTCCTCTAATCTCATCTGTCTAATAGCTTCAAGAAATGGGAGTCCCTCGATATCTCCTACCGTACCACCAACCTCAACCAATACTACATCAGCAAGTGTTTGTGCTGCTATTAACCTAATTCTTCTCTTGATCTCATCAGTTATGTGTGGTATTATCTGAACGCACTTACCCAGGTACCTACCTAATCTCTCATCTAAGACAACCTTCATGTATACTTGACCTGTCGTTATATTGTGCCATCTAGTTAAGTTCTTGTCTAGAAATCTCTCGTAGTGTCCTAGGTCTAGATCTGTCTCTCCACCATCTTCCGTCACGAAGACTTCACCGTGCATGAAGGGGTTCATGGTACCTGCATCAACATTTAGGTACGGATCTATTTTGATTGCTGTAACGTCGTATCCTCTGACCTGAAGTATTTTGCCAATGGACGCCGTGACGATTCCCTTACCTACAGAGCTTAGTACGCCACCTGTAACGAATATGTACTTCACTCGTTTAGGTAATGTACCTTTCACTTGATTTTCCGGTATTGAAAGTACAGACTTGAGGCTCTCGACAATTCTAAAGTTCATTAATGAGTTAGTAAGCATTGTGCCCTTTATGAGGTGCTTCGCGAGGTATAAATTCCTATCTCTGTAATCAGTAGTGGGAATAGGGTGAGATAACGAAGAAAGTTGTTGAAGCTCTTAAGCAGTTAAATGAGGAAGACTTCAAGGTACTTGTAGCTATAGAGCACGGTATGGCTAGGCATGAGTATGTTCCTCTTGAATACATTGCTAAGGTAACGAACTTCACTGATGACAAGCTCGACATGATATTAAGGAAGCTCCATAGACTTGGCCTCATACAGAGAAATAAGGGGCCGTACATAGGTTACGTCCTAACGACCTTTGGCTACGACTCATTAGCTCTCAGAGCTCTCGTTAAGAGAGGAGTTCTTGAGAGGATTAGTGCTGATCCTATTGGTGTTGGTAAGGAAGCTGATATTTATGAAGGTGTCACACCTTCTGGAGAGGTCGTTGCTGTTAAGTTTCATAGAATTGGTAGAGTTAGCTTTAGAAATCCGAGAAGAGTTAGGACGTATGTCGGTGATAGGAGACACATATCGTGGCTCTACATGTCTAGGCTATCAGCTCAGAGAGAGTACGAAGCTCTTGTCCTCGTTCACCAGCATGGTGTTAAGGCACCTAGACCAATAGCACATAATAGGCATGTCGTTGTTACCGAGAAAATTGAGGGTGTTCCTCTATTTGAGGTTCCTCCTCTCGAGGATCCTGAAGATGTTATGTATCAGATAATTGAGAATGTCAAGTTGGCCTACGTGAGGGCTGGTGTTGTTCATGGTGATCTAAGTGAGTTCAATGTACTCGTAACGGTGGAGAATGACCGTGAGGTGCCGGTGATAATTGATTGGCCTCAGTGGGTACCTAGTATCCATCCATCAGCTGAGTCCTTGCTGAGGAGAGATATTGAGAATATCGTTAGATTCTTTAGACGTAAGTATAATCTTAGAGTTGACGTAGAGGAAATTATAAAACAGGTAATGCAAGGTTAGATACGGTGTCCTCGTCCCAATTAGTAGTTGCTGGGATTGATTTCGTTGGTTCATCTAGTGAAGGAACTCACTACGCTATTGCTATTGCTGTCAATGGTGAGATTATTGAGTCCTATGAGAATGTCAGCGCTAAAGAAGTACCGTTGATACTCATGAAGTTCAAGCCAAGTATTTTAGCTGTTGATAGCCCATCGGAGATAATGATGAGTAAGTACTTGATAAGATTTCTGAAGAAAGCTCCTCTAAGTATAAAGGTTGTACAGGTGACTAGAGTATCACCGGATAGAGAGGTTAGTGTTGAGGAATTAGCTAAACAGTACCTAAACTACAGTGGGGCACTAACGCCACTTAAGACAGCTGAGATACTCGCTATTTTGGCTAGTAAGGGAATTGGTACAGAAATCTTGTTTACTCGCGAAATAGTGAAGATTGTTCTCGTTAGAAGAAGAGTTCCAGGACCTGGCGGAATGAGTCAAAATAGGTATCAGAGGAGTATGTCTTTAAAGCTCCTTACCGCTGTGAGAGAGATAAAGAAAGTACTGGAGGAACACAATCTGGACTACGATCTATTCTACAGAAAGACTAGGTATGGTCTTCAATCAGCTATCTTCTACGTCTATGCACCGAGAGAAGCACTGAAGGGATTGGTTAAGCAGATTACAGGTACTGATATCAAGATTAGAATTGAACGTGTTCTAGAGTCTGAACTTGCTACTGAGCGTCTCAAGGTGAGGGAAGTACATGAGGTATCGAGGAAGCCTATGATAGTTGGTGTTGATCCAGGTATTGTCACTGGTGTAGCACTCATAGATCTCAACGGTAATGTACTCTTCGTAGATAGCTTTCGCGAGTTAAATAGGAGAGATCTAATTAAGTTAGTGACTAGTCTTGGGAAGCCAGTTCTAGTAGCTACCGATGTAACACCTGCACCTGATTATGTGAAGAAGCTTTCCTCAACTCTGGGTGTACCTCTCTTTACACCACCTAGATCACTTACGGTTGCTGAAAAGCAGGAGCTTGTTGAGAGGTACCTCAAGAAGATCGGTTACAGTATACGGGTTAGAGATACCCACCAGAGAGATGCTCTGGCTGCTGCGTTGAAAGCTTACTACACGTACAGTTGTAAGTTTTCTCAACTTGAGGCTCTCATTAGAGACTTAGGTCTCGATGTGAAGATAGATGAAGCTAAGGTAAATGTGATTAGAGGATACTGTGTCAAGGATGCCATTCTCAGAGCATTTCAACAGACACAGAAGCAGAGAACAGAGGAGGAGATCAAGATTGAGTACACTACCATCTCGAGAAAAGTTAAGCAGCTTGAGGAGCAAGTTAAGGTACTGAATGAGAAGATTCGCGTTCTTGAGGAGGAGAAGAGTGTACTTGAGAAGGAATTAGAGAGAATTAGGAGAGAGAGGGATGAACTTAGAGTAAGAGTTGAAGAGCTTGAGACTAAATTAAGATCTGAAACATATAGGGATAGAGAGCTACGTGAGTACATGAATAGAGTTAGCAAGCTTGAACAACAATTAATGGAATACATCAGCAAGGTCAGAAGACTTGAGGATGAGAGGAAGCAGTTGGTTGAGTTACTTAAGCAGATGATTACTCAGGGAAGGTATGTTCCACTCATACCACTTGAAGTCATTGAGAGCAGAGTACCAGCTATAGGCAGGTATGCTATCCTCGTAAAGACTGTAAGTGTAGTACCAGAGGTATTGAGTAGGTTGAAGGAATTTAGCGGTGCTGTTGCTATCGTAATTGAGCAAGATACCTCCATTGATAAGTTATTAGAGTTCATGAAGATGAATAATGTATTGGTAGTACCGTTAAATAGAGTGAGGTATGTAGTACTTGATCACGAACTATACCTCGTGGAGTATGAATCACTTCTGAGAGTTCAAGATGAGTACAGGAGAGAACTTGAGAAGAGACGTGATGTACGAGACATAATTGTTGACATAATTAAGGAATATAGACAGAGGAGATTATGGGAATTAACAGGTGGTGTTAAGTAGGAATTGCTATAGGCGTTAGAATATTCTGATTCTACCAGCTACGAATTCCTCAGTTAGCTTTGTCACACTCTGAAGCTCACCCTCAACTATACTCTCGATATCGTACTTCACTCTTTCTACTGAAGTACCTTTCTCAGGTATTACCTGAACTGAAGCCAATTGCGGTGTATCTATTGGCTTCCCTATCTGACTAACTAATATCACGTACACCTCTCTTACACCCTTTACTTCCTCAACTATTTGACTGGCAATTCTCTGAGCTAACGCATTGTATATCTTACCGACATGACTTACTGGGTTCTTTCCCGCTGCTGCTTCAATAGACATAGGTCTACAGGGAGTTATCAAACCATTTACTCTATTCCCTCTACCAGTTGCCCCATCATCACCATGTTCCGCTGAGGTACCTGTCACGGTTAAGTACACTATACCCTTCTCAGGATAGTCAGCTGTATTAACATGGACCTCAACCTCCTTGTTAGTTAGTTTAACTGCTAAATCAGCTATTCTCTCTCGAAGTTCCTCCTTAAGTGATAGGTACTCATCTAAGTCCTTAACTAGAGATGCTATGAATGCAGCTGCAACAGTCAACCTAATCTTATTACCTATCCTTATACCGAGAACCTTGACGTCCTCACCTATTGCTGGCATCCTCTTCTTGAATTCAGAAGAATTTAGGTAGCGCTCAACTTCCAAAACTAATCTCTCCGTCTCTGTTAGTGGTGCAAATGCTACACCAACAGAAGTATCGTTTGCTAAAGGAACTCTACCTCTCCCTAACTCAAATAAGCCAACTAAATCTACTGAACCACCACCAATTTTATAGTCAACAATAACGTGTCTTTCAGGATCTAAGAACCTGAAGTTGTTTCTAATCCAGCTCTTAGCTGACTCAAGGACTATTGGTCCAATTGGTATTTTCTCAATACCCTTCTCCGTCCTAACTTCAACTGTTGCCCTTCCAGCTACAATTATGTAGATTGGCTGAAGTACTTCACCACCACCAAACCTTGGGTTTGCTTGACCACCAACGACTAAGACCTTATCTACATTGTGATGAAGTATGACGCCATATTTTTCGAGGTAATACCTACACAGATTCCTACTAACTTCCTCAGCTATAGCATCTGCTATGTAATCTGGATGCCCAAGTCCCTTCCTTTCAACAACTTCAACAGCTAGCTCCTCAGTAGGTTCGCGCTTGAGTTCCTGAATGACAATGTTTTCTCTAGCCATGAATGTTCACCAAACCCACATTAGTGGGCACCCTTATTAACTATTTTCATATTTGAGCTATGATAGACATTACCGCAGTTAATCAATTGAGTATACTTTACTAGTGTAGTGATACTTTAGTTGCATCCAGAGCTACGAATAGAATAAAGCTACCTCTAATCAGTATCCTACCGTACTTCGTTATTGGTTGCTGTGTATCCTCTCTAATTTCTGATGCATCTGTGAGCACTAAATTCATACAGCTATCACATAGCTCTAGTACCCCAATGTACTCACTACCATCCTTTAACTTAACCAGCACCCTATTGTTAACCGCTTTAGCTAAATGTTTTAGAGGTAGTTCACTTGAGGGTATTGGTACTCTAGACATTCTATTCACCTGCAAAATCAATGACTAGGATACTTTAAAGCTTGTTCCTACTTCCCAACCCCTCTGATTTACAAAAATAGATGTAGTAAACAATATAGGATCACATCATAGTACATGTAGCGGCCCTAAGCCATGAAATATAGCGTGGTGTAGAAAGTACCCTCAATACCATACCTAACTCCCTACAGACTCTCTCCAGTACGTTTGTGAGGCATGAAGCACTTGCTGCAATAACTCCAATACTATATCTCTCGTACAGATACTTAAGACAGCTCTTAGCGACTATGTAGTTACTCAGGTCAACAATAAATGTCTGCAGTCTTAGCTTCTCAACTTTTTTAAGAACAGTGTCGCAATAAGCCCTTAAGGGAATTATGAGGTAAATGGTGGAGTAACCACACCTAGCAATCCATCTCAGACAGAGATAATCCTCTGCTAAGCCACTGAACACAACAGCACAGTTCTCAGCTGGCCCCATTCAATCACCCATCAGATACCCCGGACCACCTCATCATCGATTGACGCACACAGTAATAGCAAAAACTAAAAATACCTCGTCAGTACTTGGGAACTGAGAGCCTAACGAGAGGGATCTATAATTGATTTGCTTCTACTACTAAGAGCACCTTTACACGAGATACAAGATTCCTACCCAGCTAATGTACCGAAGCTACCTCTAAGTACATTGTCCTTAGTGGTGATGACACTATGGGTACTGTAGGCCTTTTGCCGAAGGTATTTGAACCTAAGAAGTTTGAGGAAGAAGTACTTAGGTTCTGGGACGAGAGTAAGATATACGAGAAGTTGAGGGAAAGGTTGAAGGGAAGACCTAAATTCTACTTTCTAGATGGTCCGCCGTATCCATCTTCAGATGTTCCTCATATAGGTACTTGCTGGAATAAGATACTGAAGGATGTTGTTGTTAGGTACAAGAGAATGAGAGGTTACTACGTACATGATGTACCTGGCTATGACTGTCACGGTTTACCAATTGAGGTTGCTGTTGAGAAGAAGCTCGGCTTTAAGTCGAAGAAGGAAATTGAGGAACTTGGTGTTGATAAATTCATTGAGGAATGTAGGAAGTTAGCTCTTACAAACGCCTCCTCTATGACTAGGTACTTCAAGGACCTAGGTGTATCACTTAATTGGGATAGACCGTACTTAACATTAACGAATGAGTACATTGAAGCTGCTTGGTGGTTCATTAAGAAAGCACATGAAAGAGGTCTACTGAAGCGTGGTCTCAAGGTACTTCACTGGTGTCCTAGGTGTGAGACAGTTCTAGCAGATTACGAGGTCACAGAGTATAGGGAGTTAGAGGATCCATCGATATACGTTAAGTTCCCGGTTAAGGGTAGGGAACGTGAGTACATAGTTATTTGGACGACAACGCCATGGACATTGCCAGCTAATGTAGCTGTCATGGTACATCCAGATCATACCTATGTCAAGATTAAGGTTAAGAAGACAGATGAAGTCCTGATACTAGCTAAGCCAAGGCTGGAGCAAGTTATCAAGGAGTGTAGCCTAGGTGAGGTGGAGATATTAGAGGAATTTCCTGGTGAAGCTTTACAAGGTCTTGAGTATGAACATCCTCTAGCTGATGAAATTCCAATCCAAAGACAGATAAGACACATAGTGGTAACGTCTAGAGAGTTTGTAACAATGGAAGAGGGTACAGGTTGTGTGCACACAGCACCTGGTCATGGTGAGGAAGACTTCGAGGTAGCAAAGAGATATGGTCTTCCAGTACTATGTCCCGTAGATTCGAGAGGTAGGTTCACCAGTGAAGCAGGTAAGTACGCTAACCTATATGTGAGAGAAGCTAATTCAGTCATAATCTCTGACCTAGATAAGAAGGGTTACCTACTTCATGCAGGTAAGATAGTTCATAGATACCCAGTATGCTGGAGATGCAAGACACCGCTCATATATCGTGCAACCGAACAGTGGTTTATAGAGATAACAAAGTTAAAGGAGAAATTTCTTGAAGAAGCAGCGAAGGTTAACTGGATTCCTCCATGGGCTGGATCTGCTAGGTTCAGAAACTGGTTAATGAGTTTGAGGGATTGGGTGATATCGAGACAGAGGTATTGGGGTATACCGTTACAATATGGGTTTGTACGAAGTGTG
>Ga0190369_1000107_pt1 | contig 11501 bp, 10 predicted proteins | sample 4872181213_MG_FD_165051 | JGI IMG/M metagenome (GOLD analysis project Ga0190369, IMG submission 165051) | Hydrothermal vent microbial mat bacterial communities from Southern Trench, Guaymas Basin, Mexico - 4872-18-12-13_MG | ecosystem: Environmental > Aquatic > Marine > Hydrothermal vents >... | reverse complement strand
CTACACGGTCTATGGTGAGTGTTTGGTAAAGCTTGGAGTTGTATTTAGGAAATTAACAGACCAGGACTTTAAGTTGCTAAGGGTATTTGAGAGAGCACTCAATCAGTTTGAATACGTTCCTGTGGAGTGGATCTTACCTAGAGCTGGAATGCCACCTAGGGAGTTAGACATTAGGCTAAGGAAGCTCAGAGCTCTTAAGGTCATCAAGAAGCATGAAACAATGCCTGCCTATAGACTAACATTTCTAGGACTAGATTGTCTGGCATTGAAGGACCTTGTTGATAGGAATGTCATAGTAGCTATAGGTGATAGAATCGGTGTTGGTAAGGAAAGCGACGTATATCAGGCACTTACACCAAGTAATGAGCTTGTATCAGTTAAATTCCATAGAATTGGTAGGACTAGCTTTAGGAAGGTAGTCCTACACCGTGGATATGGACTTAGATTTGAGAGAGGTAGTTGGCTTGTAAGAAGTATAGTGTCAGGACAAAGAGAGTATGAGGCTCTTAGAATTCTAAATAATACCAAGGCCTTAGTGCCCAAGGTATATGGAGGTTCTAAACATGCTGTTGTTATTGAGTATCTAGAGGGTGTCGAGCTTCATGAAGTTAAAGAACTTAGTGATCCTGAGGGTATATTCTGGAGCATAATAGACACTGTTAGAATAGCGTATAAGGATGCAGGAATTGTACATGGAGATCTGAGTGAGTACAACGTACTTGTCGTTATTAAGAATGGGAAGGAAATACCCTACATAATAGATTGGCCTCAGTGGGTCTCCACAGTAGATCCTCAAGCCCAATACTTATTAGAGCGGGATGTCAAGTATATTGTGAGGTTCTTTAGGAAGAAATTCGATGTAGAGGTATCCGAAGAGGATGTAATCAAGTATGTCAGAGGAGAAAAGTGAAGTAAAGATAATGGGCATAGACTTAGCCCACGGAAGTCCCCAGTCTAAGACACACAAACCACACTATGCAGTCGTGCTAATCGATGGTAATGGAAGAAAACTGTACGAAGTTATGGACATACCATTGAAGAGAGTTATAAGACTAATCTGGGAATACAGACCTAAGCTCATAGCACTAGATAACGTATTTGAATTAGCATCAAGTGAGAGAGTATTAGCCAAGATCATGAGCTTGCTGCCAGACGATGTTGAATTAGTGCAGGTGACACTCGTCAATGGAGAATTACTGGATATACGGGAGGTTGCTAGGAGATCTGGTATTGAAGTACCATACACAAAGTTGTCACCACTGCAAACAGCAGAAGTAGTGGCTAGACTTGCCCTAAAAGGTGTAGGTACTAAGATCAGAGCCATAGAGCAGAAGACGAAGATAATTGTAGCTAGAGGCAGATCTCTTGGATCTGGAGGTAGTAGTGCCCAGAGATTCAAGCGTGGCATTAGAACTGCCATTCTAAGAGTTGTTAGGAAGATTAAGGAAGAACTTGATGAGCATGGAATAAGCTACGACCTAATGTTCAGGAGATCAGAGGGAGGATTTGATGGCGCAGTCTTCATAGTATATGCGCCAAGATCAGCCTTAAAGGGCATTGTAAGACCTGTTAGGGCTAAGAGCGTCAGGGTAATTATCAAGCCCATATACAAATCCATCATAACATTTGGTGAAGCTCAGAGACCACTTAAGAAGAGATATGTAATTGTAGGTCTTGATCCTGGAAGAGAAACTGGATTAGCAGTTGTAGATTTAGTAGGAACACCTCTCCTACTCTTGTCGCTTAAGGAATTTGACAGAACCTCAATTATAACATCAATATACAATACAGGCATACCAATATTAGTAGCAACGGATAAACATCCAGTACCCGATGCAGTTAAGAAATTAGCATCAACACTAGGCATACCAGTTTATGATCCAGGTGCATCACTAACGACTGAGGAGAAGGATAAGCTGATTGAATGGCTAAAGAATATTACCGGTGTACATGACATACAAATAAAATCTACACATATAAGAGATGCATTAGCAGCTTGTGCAAAGGTTCTCAGAGTACATGAACGAAAGTTTAAGGAGGTAGAGCAGAAACTCCTAGAGATGGGTCTTGAAATCCCAATTGATGAGATTAGGAAGGAGATACTAGAAGGTAAGACAATAGCTGAGATAATTGAAAAGTGCATTGAGAAAACGATACATGATGAGAGTCACACTACAACAGTACACGTAATGACACTCAGCTACCATGAAGAGGAAAGGTATAGAAAGAGAATTAGACAACTTGAGGAGAAGGTGATGGAGCTTACAAGAGAGCGTGAATTGCTTAAGGAGAACTTGAAGAAGTTACAGTCAAGAGTTGAAGAACTAGAGTGCATAATCGAGGATAGAATGAGATCCTTTAGCAGAGAAATAGAAACAAATCGCGAAATTGAAATCCTAAAGGAAAGACTTAGACAACTATCATGCTATGTGAATGACCTAGAGCACAAGATGCAGGAGCAGAGTAAGGTGATAGGCCTTGTGAATACCATACTCCTCAAACTTCTTAGAGGCGAGGCAATTATCATGAGGCGTGTAAAGAACTTACTACGTACATCACTACAGAAAGCACTAACTGATGTCAATAGAGATAACCCAGCAATATATGTTGATAACTTAGGTGTCTTAAACGGCGATGTCCTAGAGTTGATTAGAGATGGTAAGGTAATTCTAGTCACTTCAGCATGTGGCGACTTCAGCTCACTCGAAAATCTTGGGGTAGGTGTAGTATCATGTATTGAGCCGCTCTATGTAATGGATGATGTTGTAGTTCTAGACTCACATATTATCGATCAGATTAACCAAGTACGTAAGAGAATTGAGGAGCGTAGGAGGAAATCTGAAGACCTAACACTAGAGAAGCTCATTAGCATTATTGATGAGTATAGAAGGGATCTGCTTACTAAAAGAGGCTTAGATGAACACTCGTCAGAATAGTGCAACTTTCTCATTTACTATCAGATTTGTCAGCTCAGTTATACGATCTAACTCTTCCTCGGCTATTCTAGCAGCTTCGTTCTTTATGTTCAATGTTAAGTTCCCGCTTTCGGGAATTACCTTTATCACTGTTACTAGTGGCTCTGATATGGGCTTACCTATTTGGCTTAGAAGCTTTACATAGACTTCCCTGATCCCTGGAACTTCCTCATAAATTCGCTTGGCTATTATATGTGCTAAGACATTGTATATCTTTCCTACATGGCTAACGGGATTCTTACCAGCTGTTGCTTCAAGACTCATGGGTCTCATGGGCGTTATAAGGCCGTTAACTCGGTTACCTCTACCTGTTGCACCATCATCTCCGTGCTCTGCTGATGTACCTGTTACGGTTAGGTAGAATATCCCCTTCTCAGGTCTATCGGCTGTATTTACATGGACCTCTACATCTCCTTCATCAATAATCTTTGATGCTAGGTCTAGGACTTTATTCTTGACCTCTTCCTTGACTGAGATGTAGTGATCAGGATCGTATATGAGGTGAGAGATCATAGCTGCTGCAATTGTTAATATGTACTTTTTACCCATTCTAAGTCCCATAACCTTAACGTCTTCACCGACTTCGGGTAATTTCTTCTTAAATTCCGGTGAATTCAGCATTCTTTCAGTCTGAAGTACTAGCTGTTCTAGTTTAGAGAGAGGAGCATAGCTCACGCCAAAGCTCGTGTCATTTGCCAATGGAACGCCCTTCATGCCTAGCTGGTATACACCTACTAAATCGGCACTACCACTGCCAATTCTATAGTCAACAATTACGTGTTTATCCGGATCCAAGAATCTGAAATTCCTCCTAATCCACTCCTTAACAGCTTCAACAATTATTGTTCCAACAGGTATTGTATCGATCCTACCACCTTCCCTTATGACCTGGGTTGTTACTCTACCCGAAACTATGATATATATTGGGTGCAGTACCTCGCCACCACCAAATTTTGGAGCAGCCTGACCACCTACTAATAATACCTTATCGACGTTGTGGTGAAGTATTACTCCATACTTACTTAAGTAGTATCTGCTTAGAGCAATACTAGCAGCTTCAGCTGATGCATCTGCTATGAAATCTGGATGCCCTAATCCCTTACGCTCAACAATTTCGACTTCTTGGTCCTCAATTGGTGTTTGGCGTAGCTCTTCAACTATGATGTTTTTGGGCACCATACCTCACCAGTTATCAGGGGGTCTCTAATAGAAAATAAATGCTTACCCCTGCAATTGCACTTCAAATCTGAACTTCGACCCCTGTGCTCCAGAATTACAGTGTCATGTAGAGTGCTAAGTCTGAGGAGATTTCCCAGATAAACTATCCAATAATATCAGCTAGACCAATCCTCATCACTTCTCAGCGATAGCTGGTCTCATCACACTGACTTCCGCCACATACATTGCCTCGATAATTCTCTACGTCCTCAGCTGTGCCTCCATGTAATCAGTACTTACGTAGAGTATGTGACTACCTCTTATTAGCACCTTACCATACTTGGCTATTGGTGTTCCATCCTCTTCCCTAACTTCTGTACAGTCTACGAGTACCACGTTCATGGTGGAATCCGTCATTATTAGCTTACCTATGTACTCACTGCCATCCTTTAGCTTTACCAGGACTACTTTGTTTATTGCACTTCTAAGCACTTTTAGTGGTGAGACAGGTCTCTGCTGTGCTGACATCTCAGTCTTCCCGAGCTTAGGCTTGAATTATCTCAGATTTAAAGCATTTCTAGAAAATAGCTCTATGGGCATGTAAGTATTGCTAGTGGTTATTGAGCATTTAGAACCTGGAATTTCGCCATGGATTATGTCTGAGTATAGATATGTATCAAAGATATTTGGTAAAGATAGAGTCACTTTCACAAATGTCAAAGACCATAGCATTAGGCGTCTTCTAGAACCCTTGGGCACTGTTGATGATAGAGACTTCATTGAGTACTTAGGCTTCGAATTAGAAGACGTCATAGTATTGGATCCTCAAGCTGAAGAGACTTTGAGAAGTAGTGAGCTCAGGAGCTGTAGAGCTGTAGTTATAGGAGGAATTATGGGTGATCACCCTCCTAAGGGTAGAACTAAGAAATTCATAAGCAATAGAGCCCTGAAGTACGGTGCAAAAATTAGAAATCTAGGTAGAGATCAACTAACCATAGCGGGTACAGCATACATTGTGAAGGTTATGGAGAGTGGTCGTGAGTTATCAGAGATCGAGATAGTTAAGGGCCTTAGATACAAGTACAGAATTCATAGAGATATAGAACTCGAGATATACCTACCATATGCATTTCCTGCAGAAAATGGCAAACCTGTATTGCCTGATGATTACTTAGAGGTCATAGCTAGGCAAGTGATTGTATTTGAGCAGAAACTTCTCTCGGGACATAGTTAAATCAATAGAGTATTATCCATGTGAGGATAGCTACTGAGAAGTATATTAAAAATCCTCGAGCAGCAATGGACATGGTATCGCGAATCCCCATGAACCTCACTATACATGTACTTGGAATGTAGAGTATACATACAAATAGTAAGTTAAAGACCCACCTAGGTAGTGGAGTTGCTATGACTAAAGCTGGTTCTCCAATAAATGCTAGTGTGCCACCAACAATAATACCCCATATAACTCTGGCAAAGTATGACTTGTACTCGAACTCCTCAATACTCAAGACATCACCTCAAAGAAATCCCATTCTCCGATACAGTAGCTAGTCTCTCAAAAATATATGAATTAGGTATACTATGGAGAGGTTACTGAAGACTGCATTAGCACTAAATAGAGTTTGAATAGTATAGTTGGTCAGGTATTGAGCTATTATGAAGAAGTCTATGACAAATGTTGATGTATTGGCATGGATTACCGAAACCGCTGAGAGATTAGTAGGTGCGAGAATCGTCAATATATACATGCCTAGATCAGATCTCTACGTATTCAAGATTAGATTAAGAGATGGTGAGGTAACTAATCTTGTAATTGAACCCGGTAGAAGAATTCACTTATCATCAATTCACGTGAGAGGTACAGGAGAGGTTCCTGGCAAGCTTAGGAATCTTAGAAGTCTTATTCGGAATTGCATCATTGAGTGTGTGGAGCAATTAGATCTTGAGCGTGTAATTATTTTCAAGATTAAGTGTGGTAATGTTGAGTATCGAATGATAGCTGAATTACTACCTAGGGGTATACTCTGTATCTTAGATCAAGACAAGAGAATAATATTTACATCTGAAGCTCTATCAATGAAAGATCGTGATATAAGGCCAGGAATCGTATATAAACCTCCACCGTCAATAGACATTCTAAATACTTCACTAGATGAGTTGGTTAAGTTAGCTATGAAGGGTAAGGACATCGTTAGAGGTTTAGTTAGAGGCTGGGGATTACCAGGTGAAGTTTCAGAAGAAGTATTGGCTAGAGCGAATATTGATAAGAAGAGAAAGCCAGATGAAATCTCACTAATGGAGTACCAAAAGATACTTAACGCGCTCAAATCACTATTGAATGAGGTTAGATATAGTCGTGAGTATTATGGCCTTCTTAAAGATGGAAAGCTAGTATACTTCTACCCATTCAAACCATCAATAGTAATTGATGGGGATCTCATTAGATATGATAGTTTTAACAAGTTACTCGATGAATACTTCACGCAAATAGAAGCAGAGCTTAGAAAGGAAATTATAGCAACTGAAATTAGTAAAGACATTAAGAGACTTGAAAGCACAATTAAAGCTCTCGAATTCTCAATTTCAGAGTTGAGCAAAGAACTTGAAATACTAAAGACCAAGGAAGCTATATTCTCAGAAAAGTTTATCGAAGTAGATGAAGTTCTCAACTGTGTCAGATCTACGATCAAGAGTAAGGGCTGGGATTACGTAAGCGAGTGTAGAGGGGTTACTAAGTTCTATAAAGACAAAGGCATAGTTATTGTCAAGGTAGACGATACAGAGCTTGAACTTGATGTCACGAAAACAACTGTTGAGAATTACAATTCATACAGGTCAAGGATTAGCGACATTATGCGTAGCATAAAGAAGGCTGAGGAACAGCTTAAGGAATTTAGATCGAAGATCGAGGAATTAAGGAGAGCCTCAGAGGTCAAGATTGAAACAGAAGTCTCTAAGGCTATGAGACGGAGAGAGTGGTATGAGAGATTCCATTGGCTAATAACATCATCAGGGTTTCTAGTCATTGGTGGTAGGAATGCTGAACAGAATGAGGCTATTATCAGGAGATATCTTAGGCCCCAAGATATACTACTACATGCAGAAATTCATGGTGCTTCAGCGGTTGTGATAAAGGCTGAGGGTAGGGAAGTTGATGATAAGAGCTTGAAGGAAGCTGCAGTACTTGCTGCAGCTTATAGCAAGGCTTGGAGACTTGGACTAGGGGCCGTTGATGTATTTTGGGTTCGAGGAGATCAGGTATCTCTATCACCACCAGCTGGTGAGTACTTACCTCATGGAGCATTCATGGTCTATGGTAAGAAGAATTTCATAAGAAATGTACCACTACAAATAGCTATAGGAATTGAGTTTACAGAGAGAGGTCCCAGAGTGATAGTAGGGCCAGAAGAACTAGTTGCATCAAGAACAAACTTATATGCAGTACTTGTTCCGGGAGAACTCGAGCCAAGAAAGGTAGCTGAGATCATCATTGAGAAATTCATTAGTAAGGCTGAGGATAGGGCAAGTATTGTCAAGAGCATTGACATAGATGAAATTACCGAGAGAATTCCTGGAAGATCTAGAATTCTGAAGCTTGACTGCTAAACTACAAGACCCTTAAATATCTACGCACAACTCACACCTATGGGTGCTTGAAGGTGTTAAAGGCTAAGGACATCATGACGCACAATCCCGTAAAGGTCAACCTCAATACTTCGGTATCAGAAATTGCAAGATTGATGAGTGAGCTAGGCATAGGCTCAGTACTAGTAGTAAATGAAAAGGATGAACTTGTAGGAATAGTAACTACAAGGGATATTGTGGGAAAGGTTGTTGCTAAGGGTCTAAATCCAAAAGAGGTTAAAGCTAAGGACATCATGAGCTCACCAGTAATATATGCAGAACCAGATGCACCTGTGAGGAGCATAGCTGAGCTCATGGCTAAGCACAATATACATCACGTACCAATACTAGAAGGTAATAGAGTTGTGGGAATAGTTGCAGAACACGATATATTACTCTACGCACCCGAAATGATTGAAGCACTAGAAATCCTCTATACAGGAGAAAGAAGGAGGATGCCCCGCATTAGAGGCGTGTATGAGTAAGAAATTTCTATACAGCACTGAACCTATTACGCCACTCCTCATATAGTTTGAGTAATTCCTTTGATATACTTGGCTTTCTATGCCTAATAACTTCTAAGAAATCTCTCATGGTTATGGCTCTAGGCTCTCCATAAATATTACCACTTGAGAATAGCTCACGAACTGTTCTTAGATGGGCTTCTGCAACTATATCCTTGATATCGCTAGCTGAGTATCCATCAGTCATCTCAGCTAACTTCCTGAAGTTGACATCTGGTGCCACCTTGAGCCCCCTAGTGTAGTGTCGGAATAACGCTTCTCTTGCCTTAAGATCCGGAGGTGGTATGTATATTCTCTTCTGGAATCTTCTCAAAAATGCAATGTCGAGTCTCCAAGGCTTGTTAGTGGCTCCAATAACATATACTTGGTATTTAGCGAACTTGTCCTGAATACCATCCATTTCCTTTAGGAATTGAGTTCTTACTCTAGCCTCACCTCCAACTTCATGACTGTAAACTCCTAGGAGTGAGTCCAGCTCATCAATGAATATTACAACAGGCTTCTTAGTCTCTTGATAAAGCTCTCTGGCTCTCTTGAATAGCCTAGCCACATTCTTCTCAGCATCACCAAGCCACTTGGACATAATTGATGCAGCATCAACATGTATGAAGAACGCATCTATCTCACTAGCTACAGCTGCTGCTAACATAGTTTTGCCACAACCTGGAGGACCGAAGAGCAGTATCCCTCTCGGCCATCCCAGCGGGAAGAGATCTGGTCTCTTGGCTGGATAGACTATTGCCTCTATGATAGCCTGTTTAGCTTCATCAAGTCCTATGACATCCTCAAATTTTACACTTGGTCTCTCCTTAATTATGAGCCCCTCAATATCTAATCTTTCACTCTCATCATCACCGCCAACAGCCACCTTAAGCTCCTCCTCTAGCTTCTTGGCACGGTATTCATATGCCCGTGCTAAGTCTCTATACACCTTTGCCAAGTAGTGATCAGGATGCAGCTTCAGTATTTTATGTATTATTGTTGCAGCTCGTCTATAGTACTCAGCTGCTAGTGCCTTATTACCTAACTTCTCCTGCTTAGCACCCTCACGCGCATAGCTTTTTGCAAGTGACTCTAGGTATTCGAGTCCATAACCCAAGAGGGAACACCTTTGGGGTAAAAGATTTATTGTGCAATTCTTATCTTGCCCTTCATCTTGAGGTTCTCAAGAGCCTTTAACACAGCCTCCCTACTTACATCAAGTTCCATAGCACAGCTCGTGACATCTAGAAATCCCCCATGGTTTATTATATACTCAAGGACTCGACTCTCAAGCTCATCTAGTGTCATTATTTTCTTGAGCCTCTGTGGCTTGGGTAACTTTATCTTGGACTTCTTATCCTCTGATGTACTGTGTCCGCTCTTGCTCTCATCCTTTACCTCCTCAGATTTTTTTAGCTGAACTGCTATGGGCTTTTTCTCCTCAGCTAGCTTCACTAAGTTATCTGGTAACTTTGGTAACTTTTCCTCAATCTCCTTCTCAGCTTGTTTCTCAACCTCCTTTAGCACCTTCTCAGCTTCTGGTGGTGCTGCTGTTACAGCCTCGATTAGTCTGGGTACAGGTGCTTGAGTTGATAGCACTAAGTTATTGACTTCAAGAATTACCTTGTCAACTGTAGCTGCTAGTTCTGGTGAGAGCATTTGTAGTTGAGGCTTGACTGCTTCAAGTATAGCTACTACATTTGGAAGTGCAACACCCATCTCTTCAACTGTTGTCAGCGTCTCAAGTCTGAGTTTAGCCTTCTCAAGAGCTAAGCTTACAGTCCTGACATTTTTCATGAGCTTCCTAACTTCTAGAACTTCACTTGCATATATTGATGCTCTATCTCTATCTCCACTAATGAGGGCTCTGACCGCTACTTCAAAAAGCTCCTTATCTCGATGTTCAAGCCTTGTGAGTATGGATTCAAGCCTAAGCTTAATTGATTCAAGAGTACTTGCAATCTCCAACAAACTCCTCTTAATCTTCCTCCTACCAATTAGGGATTCAAATAGTCTTCCTAACCAGCCAAGACCTCTAATGCCAGTCCCAACCTCCGCAATGCTCAATAGTAATCACCCACTAGTGCTAGGCGTTGTTAACGACCTTGACCTCTATGGGCTGAGTTGTTGAGGGTATTGTTGTTGGCTCTGGTGCTGTCTGGATCTTCTCAACAACACTTCTTACAATTTCTAATGGCTCACTCTCGAGCTTCTCAATAAGCTCTAAATGCTTCTCCAGATCCTTTTTCTCATCCATAGCTCTATTCTTCAGCTGCCTCAAATTGTCTATAGCTACTTTGAAGTTCGACTCAGGAATTTCACCAGCTGTATAGCTTATGATTAGATGTGTCATTGCCTTCTCTATGTGTATGATTTGATTCTCAAGCTCTCCTATTCTACTCTTGAGCTCCTCCTTAATCCTCCTACTTTGATCTCTGAGAGTATGTAGTTCCTTGTCCAGTTTCTTCTTAACATCCTCATATGCATGACCTGGTATCTGACCCTTTCTATAAAGTTCCTCTAGAGCTCTTGCTCTCTTCCTAGCTCTATCAAGCTTCTTCTCCAGCATTAGTGCTTCAGCTTTCCAGGCAGGTATTATTACTACACCATCGTGTGTTAGCTCAACTCTTGATACTGGTATTGTCTCTGCATAGTTACTCTTAACAATCTCAATAGCAGTTACAGTTCCATCAACTTCGCTGTATACTGATGCTAGAAGTCCTACCTCCCTACCATATGGGTCATGTACTTTCTGCCCTAGGTATTTAACTATCTGATCTAATGTTATGAGCATACTGTACACCTCCTAGCCCGTTTGTCAAAGCTTCAATCATTCATCAATATATAAGCTCTGAGCCGTTTCGGTAGGAATAGAGGTGATGATTGGGTAGAGTATCTGAGTTGTGATGAAGGTCTTCTCAGCTGATGAATAGACTCATATCTGAACCTCAGTAACAATATATCTGACTGCTATAGCTGAGGGAGAGGACATGACTAGGCTGAAAGTGCTCTACTTAGTAGTACCAGCTCTGGTAATCATGTCCCTAGTACTAGCTGCCGGAATAATTAAGGAGGCCAAACATCAACCTACTGTAACTTCAACTACAAAGGCTGTAGTTGGGTTTAGACATGGCATATACGTATATGATAGTTATCGAGGAATTTGGAGACCAATTAATGTTGTCAACTATTGGTTCCCATCAAGAGATGGAATATACATGGTCGTATTTATGAG
>Ga0190369_1000106_pt1 | contig 11589 bp, 11 predicted proteins | sample 4872181213_MG_FD_165051 | JGI IMG/M metagenome (GOLD analysis project Ga0190369, IMG submission 165051) | Hydrothermal vent microbial mat bacterial communities from Southern Trench, Guaymas Basin, Mexico - 4872-18-12-13_MG | ecosystem: Environmental > Aquatic > Marine > Hydrothermal vents >... | reverse complement strand
TTGTATCTCGTCCTTTACCCTTTCTCTATGCTCTGGAGTTAGCTTTGTTTTGCAAACGGGACATGTATCAGCTTCACCAAGCATCTCTAAAGCTTGTCTTAGATCGCTTATTCTTCCTCTTACTCTACCACTTTCGCCTTTTAATTCGGATATTTTTGCGTCTAATTCCTCTCTTCTTGCTTTAAGTTCCTGTAGTTTGGCATCTTTAGATTTAGCCGTTGCCTCTGGCAAAACCTCTAAGGCTTTAGATATTAGCTCTCTAAGCTCTTTTTCATTATTCTCTATCTGCTTGACAATACTACTTACCTGTGTAGAAATTCTTGTTGTAAATTTCTCAATTTCCGATAATTCTTCTGGTATTCCTTCGACTTCTCCAACCTCTACAGCTTCTACATAATCTTTGCAAGATTCTATAGACTCTTTAGCTTCATTTCTTATGTCTGAAATCGTGTTTAAGTCCTTTTTCAGCTGATCTCTCTCTTCGACTAAGTTGTTAAGTTCACTCAACTTTTCAGCGTATTTTTCCAAAAGCGGGATTTTAGCTATTTCTGGCTCCAATTCCTTCAATCTCTCTTTAGCTTCCTCAGATTGCTTTAATTCTGTTTCAAGACTTTCAATCTTTTCCTTTGTAGCTTTTATTTTTTCATCTATCTTGGTAAGTTCTACTATCAGATTATCGTGCTTCCTCTTTTTCTCATCCCACTTCTCTAGCTCACTTTTAGCGACCTTAAGATGACCTTCAATATCCACCAACTTATGCTTAAGATTTTCTATCTCAGCCTTCAGATCTTCTATTTCCTTCTCAAGCTTACTTCGCTGCTCTTTTCTAACCTTTAGCTCACGTTCAATTCCTTGAATGTCACCTTCTAGCTTACTTTTAACATCCTCAAAATGAGAGATTACTTCTCTCATCTTTTCCCAAGCTTTTTCCAATCTGTCCAAGCCGATCAGCTTACCTAACAGATTTTTTCTAATCCTTGGATCAGCGTCAACTAAGCTAGCTATTTCCCCCTGCCTTATAAAAATTGAATTCATCGCACTCTCTTTGTCCATTCTAAGGATTTTCGATATCTCCTCCAAAACAGCATCCTTCGTGTTGGCAATAACTCCGACATCGCTCCTTGAAAGTGTGACCTCAACACCCCTTCTTCTCCTAATCCGGCGAACCGTGTAATCTTTACCAGCTTCAAATGTTAGCTCGACTTCGGCAGAGCTTGCTCCTCTCCTTATTAAGTCTTCGACCCTTTCTCCTCTCACTTTATCTCCAAATAAAGCGAAAACTATTGCGTCAACTATTGATGTTTTTCCAGCCCCGTTGGGGCCGACAATTGCTGTTACACCAAGAGGAAACTTGATTTCAGTATTTGCATGTGAAATGAAGTTCCTCAACTTAACTCTCTTTAGAATCATAACTATCACTCTCCAAAAACTCTTCAGCAACTCTTATCGCTCCGCTAACATCGTCCTCGGAAAGTAGCTCATAAAGATCTATTGCAAGATTTGCAAGCTCTTCATCCTTCAAATACTCGCGCATGATCGACTTTAGATCTATAGGCCCTTTTGGCAACTCTTCTATCTGCGGCTGGCTTAGATCTTTAAAAGATGGCTTGAAGCTCAAAACTTTATCTCGTAATAGCCTGTTGAGCTTTTCAATAACATACTGTCTGTTTATATTCTCTCCCTTGACAGTGATATGAAGCACTGGCAGCTTCGGATAATTCGTGTAATTTAAAACGTCTTCAAGCCTTTCTACATCAACTTCTATCTCAACCTGAGGTCTGATATCCAGATTGATTTCGTGAATATCAATTTCATCTCCTTCCAAATCCGCTATGTAGAATCCCTTGCCTTTCTTCTTCCAAGAGCCAATTTCGTCCTTTCTAATTATTTCAGTTGATCCGGCATACGCAAGATAACCTTCACTGAATTTTGTTAAAATTCTGGAATGTAAGTGTCCAAAAGCGTAGTATGTAGCTTTTCTCGGTAAATCGTCTTCCTTCAGCTCGTATGCCCCTTCAAATGGCAAGTACTTATCAATTGCCTGATGTGCTATGAGTATTGACTTCTTGTATTTCTCAGCAATTGCGTCAAATTTCTTAAGCTCTTCCTTAAGTAATACAACCCCCCTTCCTTTAAGATTTGAAATGCCAGCGATTAGAACTCCATCGACTTCCTCCCATTCAAGTCTCCCGACACCCAGAACCCTGATATCAAAGAGCTTATGCGGTGGCATCCCCTTCCTTTTTGGTGTGTCGTGATCGCCGAGGACTGTGTATATCTTCATCTTTCCATCAATCTTCTTCAGCGCATTCTTAAATACATACAAAGCCTTGATTGGCGGTGTTGGTGAGTCAAAAAGGTCTCCAGAGTGAATTAGCACATCTGCCCTTTCCTCAATTGCCTTGTCTATAGCTTCGTTAAAAGCTTCATAGAAGTCGTTTTCTCTTTCATCAAGGTTGTATTGTCTATAACCCAAATGTGTATCGGATATGTGGGCAATTCTCATTTTTCATCCTCCTTATTTCCTCTAAATATACCCTCAGCTATTATGTGTAAATGCTTCAACCTTACTTAAGACTTTTTGATTATACCTCTACGATACTCTTTACTTTTTCTATTTCCTCTCTTAAAACTTCATCTTTCGACTTTTCTTCCTCTTCAGCTTCTCTTAAAGCTTCCTTAAGCTTCTCAACTACATCAATGTCCGCTCCACCTTCTTCGGTCTCTCTTTGCCTTATCTTCACCATGACAGGTGCCTTCGTTACTTCACCAACGATTATGGCTTCTCCAACGTTTAATCCCGGTAGGTCGTTTAGCAGACTTTCACTCATTCTTTCGGAACTGTTCCTTACGGCTTTCTGATCTTCGGGATTTGTCATTTTCATGATTATCTGGCTGTTACATTGGCTTAAAGCATCTGGATCGATCTTATACGGCCTTTGAGTAATCAAAACAAGAAATACTCCGAACTTTCTCCCTTCAGCAGCAATTCTCTTTATTATTCCTTTGGATAATGTGTTCTCCTTATTGGGAATGAACCTATGTGCTTCCTCAATGAAGACGAAGACTGGATATTTATACTGTTGTGTCTGCGCTTTTTCGTATATTTCACTTAGAATTCTGAAGGCTATGTAGTCTGAAACTCTATCATCCAGCCCAGAAAGATCTATGACGGAAATGTGCTTTGGTTTCAATAACTTTTCAATATCTGTCGTTGCCGGACCAAATACTCTAATTTTTGACAGCTTTCTCACATAATTTAGAGCATTCAAGGAGTGGTCGTCTCCTTTTTCTTCAAGTTTCTTTATCAAATCATCTAAATCATAACTTTCACCTAACTCCTTAATTGCATCTTGTATTGCTCCGATTATTTTTGTCCATCTCTCGCTTATTCCACAGACTGTTATTATCTCGTCGATGCTTAAATCTGAGAACTTGACCTCATACGTGTTTATCTTTCCTATCTGGCTTTCATCATACCTTCCAGTGCTTTCAGGCGTTCTAAAGACACTTACTCTATCCGAAAACTTGCTCCCATCTTTTTTGCGTGAGAGAAAAACATAATCCGCATGAGGATCAAGAACAACAACCGTTGCTCCCTTCTTCAGCAATTCCTCAAGCAAGACACCCGCTGTATAACTTTTTCCTGCTCCAGTTTGTGCAAGAATTGCGAGATGCCTTCTAAATCCTCTTACGCTTATGCTTACTGGAACGTCAGGTCTTGTTATCAAATGGCCTATAAACAATCCTTCCCCCTCTGGATACGAGTAAAACTCTTTCAGTATATTTTTAGGAGCTTTAAATACGTCATTTCCAGGATAAATTGCTCTTCTCGGTTGTAAAACTTCTCCTTCATACAAAAATCCCAAAACTCTGGCTCTAGCGAGCAATCTTCTGTCTACGAGTCCAGCTTCTATGATTTTTTCAACAGCCTCCAAACTCGGCTTTCCACTTAAAGCGAGACTTGATGAATAAATTGCATCGATTTGAGCTATTACATCAACCTCAACTTCCTCTCCGTTAATATTTTCTGTAGACTTTACCAAGACATACTCCCATCTCGGTGGATGCTTGCTCTCGTCTGTTATAAAGTAGAATTCAGTTGGGCTAGCATCTCCGATAACATAACCAAGTCTTTCAAGGGAATCTGACACGCCTATACCCCCTTGGAGTTGCAAATTTACCTACTAACTCTTCAAATTTTGATAGATATAAGTTCTCAAAAACCTCTCTTTTCAACTTAACTGCATCATCAACAGCCTTGAGCCAGATATTGTAGTTTTCCAAACCGCAGTAACCAGCTGATATTAGTTTTAATATTTCGCTTATGTCAATATCTACTTCCTCTGGCCATCCAACTTCAGATAACTTCTTTCTAATTCCAAAAACCCATGCTGGAACGTCTACTCTCATAGGAGTGTCATTAATTGCTGGCAGTAAATGAAAAGATATCACTGCGGGTAGATCTGGAATTTTTTCAACGATACTCCGTGCCCACTTAACGAAATCTCTATCTCTCGACGAAATAGGGAAATTAGATCTAATAAACCCTTTAGGATTAACGACTATCCTTCTGTATGACCTTCTCCATCTTGCCGACGCTCCTAAGATTAATGGAGTAGTATATCCTGTAGATTTTGCATAACTCAATATTAACTGAAAATCTGGTCTTCTTGCAAGCAACTCCTCCATTATCTCTTTAAAAATACTAGAATGTTTGAGTTTTTCAAGTTCCTTTACAGCTCTTCTTTTATCATCTAAAGCCAACGACAGAAGTCTTTCTAACTCAGCTTTGCTTAATCCAATCTCATCTATTAGTTTCTCAGCAACAATCTTTATTAGAAACTCTCTAAAGAACGATGTTCTGCTCTCTTTGCTTATTCCAACGATTGGAATACCATTCTCTCTACAAGATTCAAGTAATTTTATCAAAGTTTCAAAATACTTCAGCATGAAAGCTCTATCATTAACGTATCCAGTTTCAATTGGAATGTGCACAAGTCTGCCATATATTGAACCATCTAAGAGTATATAACCTTCAAAACCATCGTTTATTGCCTCGAGTGCAACTTCATGCTCTAGCCACTCCATTTTTCTATGAATAATATGCACAGCTTCATACATCAAGTCTGAAGTAAAGTCAAAGTCTGCGACTACCTTCCTATACTTTTTATCCTTTGATTGCGCAAGAGCTCTTACAACATAAAAAATTCCTCCATTGCTCGTTACTATGTGCTGAGAGCTGCTATCAACAGCAAGAACAGAGAAATCCGTTGGGGTGCTATTTGGTAAATTTGTATTTATCCAATATTCATCGAATGCTACCCTAAGTTCTGAAGTTATTCTAGATAGCTTTGAATTATTATACTCCTCCTTTATTCTTTCAGACTTAGAGCTTAATTCCTTTAGGTACGGTTCAAGGAAATCTGGCATAGAAAGCCCCCATTTTTATTTTTAGAAGTTAGTAAGATTTGTATATCCTTATGATTCACACACGACTGTTATTGATATTTTTTAGATGCTAATGCTATATCTCTTATGATTCGAGAGACTAACAAGCAGAAACCCTTCGTAAGCTTTTCATCAAGTTGTAACTCACTGTGCACGACTAAATTTCTTATATCCTTTATTGCCTCAAACAGCCGTTGTGATGTTGTGAGATCCCATTCTTTTTTGAACGCACGGCCAGCAATTCGTATAAGATCACCAAGCGTGGCCTTACCGTCTTTATACTTTCCCAGAGCATCTCTTAAATCTTTATCGCTGAGGGTAGATAAATCCACATTTTTAAGCGCTTCCTTTAATACGAACTCCAGAGCTTTACTGGCTAAAAATATACACGCTCCGTATGCGGAGTTTTCGTAACACCTGCATGCTTCGAGCAAGAGATCCCTAATAGCTTTTGAATATTCGTTTGGAATTGCTCTTAGAACGCTTAGAAATTCTCTTCTGAAGTCCGTGTCGATCAATATGAGGTGTGGAGAGAGGTTAATTATGTCCATAACGAGATTCTCCAGCGCGCTAATACACTTTTCGTTTGTTGAATTTGGGTCTGCTAAAGTTTCTTTTACCTTATTTACATATTCTATTATACTTTCCAATTGTTCGGGTTCTTCGCTAACATCTTTGAGCGCTTCTAACTCTTCAACCCATCTGTTCAAAATTGTGTTTAATTCGCCGATAGCAAAGTACCAATCCTCCATACTCCAGTCTATATCAGCTGCCAAATCTCCAAGCAACTTAACGATATTAGCAAGAACATCCAATCCTTTCATCATATTACATTTCGATAAACAACCTTAAAGCTTTGTTTAATGTTTTCTTAGAAATTCTTTTCATGAGTTCAGACTCGAAAAGTCAAGAATTACGAGTTCTTTAATGATATATAGGTTCATGTTGTGGTTACGTTGACGTATCCGACTCTCAGAATCAATACTTATATCTTAACATAGTGCCTAAGTAGGATGATCGTATCTTCCTTTCATTTATTTTAGCGCTATGACTATTATTGTCTTTACAGTATCTCTTCAACTTTATAGGTTCATATAACTTCTAGAGAAACGTTTAGGTTCCGTAGGAACTCGCGTAGTAATCAATTTAACAGATTTGAGTCATCAGTAGTAATATGCCACCGATAAACGAGTACTGATGTAACGAGTGTGATCTGTCTTTTCCCTCGGGTTGGGATGAATACATGTACGTAGAGATTGACAGAGAACTGCTTGAGAAACGCTATCGAGAAATCAGCGCAAAACTGGAGAAGTTAGAAAGATTGAGAGTTGTCTTCTTTTGGATAGTTGAAGTAGTATTCTATGAACCTCGCTCAATGAAAAGAGGATTGAAAGATGTACATCTACTCTGCTAGCTCTCAATGCGAAAATTGTGAACACCTTGAAAAACTCTACGAGTACAACGAACAATTAACCGAAAACGTTCGAAGCGGAGTTACCACGAATAGGAGATGTTAAAAAATGAGATTCGAGAAAATTTACGGTGCAGAAAAACTGTTCGAAGAATTGGAAAAGTACTGTTACCGCAACGCTATAATCAGCGTTGCAGGGACTTCAGGAGAATTCTCTCAGTTCGACGTTAGAAGAGAGGGGAATAGAATCGCATACAGCACTAACGAGCTGTTCATCAAAACGAGAATCGTAAGAATGCTTGCGGAAGGTAAAATCTCGATAATCGTAAGGAGCTTTCTCGACGAGAAACATCCGGCGACGGGACTGCCCTACAAGGAGCTGAGAAGTTTTATCGCTTGGCTGGACGAGAGGAATAGAGTTCGCTTTCGCATGATTCCCGCAGAATATCTCGTCCAAGCTTACACGACCGACTCGTTAACGGGTGAACCGATCCCACCAGAAAGAGAAGCAATTTACTGCGATCAGAACAAGAAAATCTTTGGTGAAGATCTAATCCGTTCGGTTTAATTTTGCTTTTTCTTTTGAGAAGTTAGGATAGCATAAACTTTGACAATATCAATCGTGATCGATTGAATAACCGTTCTCGATTTTTATCTTGTAAGAGTGAAGAAAATCCAGAACGGTTTATTTGAGAAATGAAGAAGGGGGTTGTAGATGCCTCGTTGTGCAGTTTCATGAAACTTCATGTATATATAGTCATGAAACTTCATGAAACTAGAGTGAAATTCATGCAATATTATAGAAATACTCTATACTCCCCTTTTTACTCATACTCTATTCTAAGACTTTCTTTCGAAGTTTAGATATAAAACCGCTCATGCAACGTTTCATGAAACTTCATGAAAACTTACAACTTCGTGATGACAATCTTATTCTCTTTAGGGCGTATCTCAACACGTACATCTTCACCATTTTTAAAGTTAAGATATTGCATAATCCTCTTTTTAAGATATATCCTACCTGCACCATCCTTGTCAATATAAATTCGTCCAGCTGCTACAATTACATCTTCTTTAGCAATTTCACTAGACATTTTTACCTCCTATTTCTATCTTATATCGAGTCGTATTTTAAGCTTTTGTAACTTTTGTCAGCATCCTTAAGGATTTGTAATATTTATCAAATCCGTAAGGGTTATATATACTACATTCCCTACAAATTTGTAAGGAGGTGTAGGATATGGAAGATATTAGTACAGATAACACAGAAGATGGGTCTGGTAGGATATACATCCCTAAAACGGTTGTAAAGGAGTTTAATTTTAAGAACAAAGAAAAACTATTAATGATATTAGAAAAAAATAAAATAATACTAAGAAAATTGGACAGCTCTATCAAAGAGGTGTTAGTAAATGGTCAAAAAGTGTAGTTTTGATTTATCTGCTCTTAAAAATAAAAAAGGTATAGGTCGTTCATCTGTTACTGTCGACAAAGCTTTAAGGAGATTTCTTGACGATCTCAAAGATGAGCTTTCAGAAATACTTGGAACAACGGTTACAGATGTAGATTTAATGTATCATATTTTAGAGAATTATAATGTTGAAGTTGGTTTATTATCGTTGGCTAATAAAATAATTGAAACGACAAAAGAGCTTATTGTAACTAAAGAAGATTACGAGAAACTAAAGGAAGAAGTAGAAGAGCTAAGAAAGGAAAATGAGGAACTAAGGAAGAAGATAAAGGAAGGGGAAGAGTTAACGCAATACAGTGCTAAGGAATTATTCTACGCTTTTGTAAGGAGATTGAGCGACGAATTAGAACAGCAAGGATTCAGAAATGAAGAAATAGACCAAATTATGAAGACGATTACACACATAGCGGTTACTGTTTTCCCCAAGCGTAGTGATAAGCCAAACTACAAGGCTTTAGCCAGACTCGCGTTTGTGATTTAAGTTTCAAAAGTACCGTGCCGAGATCCAAGTTTTACACTCTCCCTGAAATAATCCGATTATTTCAAGTGGTTCGCTTTTCGTTCGCCCGTTCCCCACCAATCGCCAAGCGAGGTGAGAGAAAAATGCAGGTAACGCTCGACTTCCAGCCGGTTAGAAAAAACGACCCCAAACAACTTCTCGAACTTTGGTGTAGATACTTTAACTTCTACGAGACGAAAGTCAAGGACGACTCGCTAACAGTTTCTCCAAACGTTTACGAGAAGCGAGAAGGGCGTCCAGCGTGTTTGTCCTTTCTAACCTCCAAAGAAATCGTCAAAACGGCGAGAGAATCTCGTTATAGCGTGCTTTTGATCCCGCACAAAAAATCTTTCACGTTAAAAGTCGTTCCACTGATTGATCGTAATTACAGTGCTTTCGAGCCAGACGAGAAGGAAGCTGAAGTTTTCGCTTCGAAGGTTGCACTCGTGGCTCTGAAAGAGCACGAACCAGAAGTCGTTCTCAGCGAGATGAGAAAACTCAGAGAAGTAGGAATTCTTATCAATCCCTCGGCAAAATCCTTCTCCGAGAGAGTAAAGGAAGAACTGAAGGAAAGAGCAGAACTATCCTTCAAGAACGCAAAAAAAGTACACATTGCACTCCAAAAACTGAGGTTTTTGGGGATTAAACACGAACACCACGTCGAATTCGTCGAAGAATACTTGAGAGTTCCAATGCACTACGTTCGCATCAACCAGCCAAGAGTATATTTAGATGACTTAGTTTTCGCATTCGAAAATAGCCCTAGCTTAGCTTGTACGGTATTCGTTAAACAAATCCCCATCCTCCCGTGATTACTCTTTTCTTTTTTCTTAGCCTTTTCTCCACGTCGTCTTGAGGTTTCGTCTTGCGTTCCTAACCTGTTCTATCAAGTTTTCGAGACGATCGTCTACGACGACCTCGATCTTGTCGAGGACGGACTCGTCGGACGTAACCCTGAAATCGTCGGGAACTCTCAACGAGAACAACCGCTTAACACTAACCTCGCACTCTCTATCCAAGTAATACAACGCCGTATCACCCTTGTACTCGATCCTTTCCTCCCCTTCTACGACCCTCGCTCCCACTATTACACCATCCCTAACGTAAACCTCAGCGTAATAGTCGTCAGACTTGGCGTAAACGATCCCCGTGAACTCTTCGCCTAAACCTTTGACGTATTCTTCGAGGTTCACTCGCCCCACGACCTCACCGCCGAGGAGATTCACGATTCTTTCAAGGCGAGAGAGAGTCGTGGAATCCTCTCTCACTCCAACGCCAGCACTCAATCCTGCTTCCTTAACCTTTATCGTGGAGTTGGGGTTCATTTTAATCGAGTAGTCCACCTCGCTCTTTTTCAGCTTGCAAACCTCTATTCGCACGTTGAGATCGCTCCTCATCATAGCGTCGAGCAGTAGGGTCGTCACCCGCTCGAGAGCCTCGTCACCTCTCCAATGTTTCTCAAGGTTTAACTCTCTCAGCTCGGCTAACACTGGTTCACGATCCCTAAAAACTACTACCCCCTCGAACCTACCGACAGGCGTAACAACCCTCACTTTGAAATAACCGTTCTTGATTTTCCTCTTCCTCAACATCTCGTATAACTCTCGTGGAGTAACGTGCTCGTCAAACTTCCCAGACGGAATTAACACGATAAACCACCCTCTTCCCTCTTTCTTCCCTCTTTTCCTTCTTTCCTTTTTTCTCTACTTTCTTTTTTCGCCTTTCTATCCTTTCTATTTCTCTTTAATAGTGATAATCTTTCTCGACGAAACGGTCTCGTTTTCTCCGTCCGAGTCTGGAGAGTAAACCAAATTTGGACTCTCCCTCAACTTTGAACGAGATATCTACCCCCGTAACGCTCTTTGCGAGTTTTAAGAACTGTTTGGTTACGGGGGACTTTGGATCGTACAATACGTGCGGTATCCCCTTCGAGATCGACTCTCCAACCCTCTTATCGTACGGTATGACTGCTAAAACCTTCCCCAAAGCACGCTCGATCACTTGTTTTGAGAGTTCCCCCTTACTCTTGCCCACCATGTTTACTACGACACCCTTGACGGGACAACCGATTTTTTCAGAGACGAGTTTCGTCTTCATCGCATCAGCTAAGGCTGGTAGTTCAGGATTCGTGACGAGTAAGAGGTATTCTGACAGTGTTATGACTACTAACGTTTCAGCGTCCAAGCCGGCGGGGGCGTCGATGATGATGTAATCGTAATCGTACGATTCGAGCACGTGTGCGAGTATCGAATCCATGACTCTCACGTCGAGGGTAACGTTTTCCACGCTCAATCCAGCAGGCATGACGTCAACCCCACCCGGACCCGTGTATATTGCGTCGTCAATGCTCGCTTCTCCGCTCAAAACGTGTTGTATTGTTACGGGCTTCCCCTCTAAACCGAGTATGATTTCGAGGTTTGCGAGTTTGACGTCTGCATCGACGAGTAGTGTTTTAAAACCAGCCTTGGCTAGGGTAACTCCTAAGTTTGCCGTGACAAAGGATTTTCCAACACCACCCTTACCACTCGCTATTGAGAGGATCACTATATATACTAGTTTTATATGGAAATATATAAGCCTGAATTTGCGAGTTGCAAGCTAGAGCTTGATTATCTGTTATGGATAATCAAGCCTTAATAACCTAAACGCTTCTTCCTCTCCTCGATGAAGTAATCGAGATCAGATAACAGTTTTCTGATTTCTTTTTCCTTTTCTTTTGCTTTAATTTGCTCGATGTCATACTTTAGCTCAAGAATC
>Ga0190369_1000105_pt1 | contig 11650 bp, 21 predicted proteins | sample 4872181213_MG_FD_165051 | JGI IMG/M metagenome (GOLD analysis project Ga0190369, IMG submission 165051) | Hydrothermal vent microbial mat bacterial communities from Southern Trench, Guaymas Basin, Mexico - 4872-18-12-13_MG | ecosystem: Environmental > Aquatic > Marine > Hydrothermal vents >... | reverse complement strand
CACCAAGATATTCAGAAATAGCATACGCAATAATTCAAAAAATCAAAGAAGACTCCCTAACATCAAGTAACCTAAGAGATTTCATAAAAGAAAATGGCTTTGCTGAGAGGTCAGTTTACGAAGTTCTTAAGCAAATGTCCGAGCTTGGCATGATATATAAGCACAGAGGTCGCTGGTTTATAAGTAAAGACTTCGGGAATGCATTACTAAAGCTGTGGAAGGCTTGGAAAAAGCTTTTCGACTAAAAGTTCTTTAAAATTACTAGCAATATTAAAGTAATAATAATGGCCCACCAGCTGGCCCACGTTGCCCACAGCACAGCTTCATCTTTTTCCACAGCTCTCACCGTTCACTTATCTACCGAGATATATGACCGTGTGTAAGTAGAACATAATTGCTCACGGAATTCTCTGACGTAATTGTACGCTGTGCCTTTTGCTGCTCCCAGCTGTGTTAGAATGTCTATAACGTCATGCCAATCGAGTTTCTTACAACTCAAAAGAACTCTCGCAACCTCTTTTAATGCGAGGCCTTTTCGTTCCGCAACTCCTTTTTTCGTTGCTTCCTCCTCCCAACGTTTAAATGCTTTTTCTAGAGCTCTAAACCGTTTTTTCTCGTATTTTTCGTAGATGGGATAATGCATTGGATAGTAGTCATCGAATTCCGTCTCCGTGAACTGCAAGAAGTTGGGCAACGTCTTTAGTTTGTAGCCTCTCGCTCGGCACCAAAGTTTATCGTTTATTTTGAATTTTCGGCAGAGCTTACGCATATCTTCAGTTATTATGCCGTCGGCATCATCTATGGGTTCCACTCTTATCCTGAAGAAGCATTTTTTGCGTATTGGCTTGGGCAGGTCGTCACTCGCACTAGTGAATAGTATGCCTCCCACCAAACTCCTTATGAGGTTAAAGAACTTGTAAAATGCGATCTTCGAGGGCTCCCACCAAGTTTGCTTATCTAACCACAATCCCGCATCATCCATAATGATTACCGGGATTCGCTTTTTCGTTTTTATGACATTTCTGAAATGTTGTATGGCCTCCTCGGGATCGAAGCAGAGATATTTCAGAACATCATCCCAATTGCCGTAAATCTGGTATGCCACCCACATGGCGTAACTCGTTTTCCCGAAACCGAAATCATTGAAAATGTAAGCTGTAATCACGCCGTTTTGCTCATAAGCCATCTTTATCAGCTTAGACAGTATCAGCACTTACAACACCCGTGGGGATTGCCTTCGGTAATTTATATACCTCGGCCTCATACTTCAAGGCTCTCCTTAGTGCGACACGAAAAATGCCCTGCAACACAAAAATCAGCAAGCTGTTATCCAGCATACGGCGAGCGATCAAAAAATTGAGCACTTCATCGTACTCCCATGCGAGGCCCAAGGTAGCTCTATTGTACATCTCGCAGAAAGTGCTCAGGTCGATGTTACCTCTCTTCACATACTCCAATAGCCTCTTTTGGTCCTCGATCATTTGCGTGATCGATATGCGTCCGAATATCAACGTCTTGCTCTTCATTCTTCGACCTCCGGCAACTTCATGAGCCTCTTCAAGAGATCAACGGCCTCCTCGCCTGCACGCACGATTTTCTCAACCTCCAGTTGTTTAATTCTCTCTTTCTGTTTTTCTATTGTCTCGCTCATTGCGTAAATCTTTTCCATGTTTGATTTGTAGTCTTCCACGCGGAGCATATGGATGTCTGCCATTTCCACGTACATGTCTGACTCGTTGTCGTCTATATCCTTGAAGTAGATGATATAGTCAAAGGATCCGACGCCACGGAACATTCTGTCTCGCCGATCGATTACTATCTCTTTCGGCTTGTAGAATAGGAACTCCATCAGCGTGGGCACTTCGAAAATGCGGTTCTTAATTATTCGGCACACGAGAGTGAAGGCCTCGACGTTCGTGTTTTCGAGGTTGGTTCTCAGCATCAGGATGTATTTCGGTTCAGGGGAGATCACGAACAAAGCCGAGAAGAGAGCTATCACGAAAAGCAATGGGTAGAAGTAAAATGCCTGATACAGACCATATTCGAAGATCACCGTCTTCAGCACGTAGTACAAGATGAGACCGAAGAGTATCATGCACAAGGCGGCTTTCCCGAGGTCCGCCTGCGGCGTTGGCGTCACGTTCGCGATGCTCCTCGCAACTATTAACGCGATGATGTAGATGATGATTGCGACGAACATGTAAATTATTTGCGTCACGAACACTTCGCCCAATATAGTGGTCACTTTCTGATAGTAAATGTTGAATCTGTAGTAGAATGTAACAACTTTGTAACCGTTAAGATATAGTGTCGCGACGAGGAGTTTGTCGATTCTCGGCATCGTGATGCTGACCTTTTTCAGCTCAAAGAACGAGACGTTCACGATTTTCGTAATACTCGTGACGGGGACAAGTTCCTCCGTCTCGTTGATAATTCGTTTTTCAAAGAAGGCGACGGTTATGTTGACGGTCATATTCCGCTTGGGGAGGATGTAAACGTCAATATCGCTATAGCAACGGTCACCTTCGTCCACGAAGTTGAGGCCTTGCTCGAAATCGTACATGAAGATCATCACGTAGGCATCGGGCGTTTTGTAACCCCACTTGAATCCCACATCTTTCTCTGGGAGCGGATACTTTCTCTCAAGGTGCGAGAATGCGGCGAATATTATTATCGCGACGAGGATCCACACGGCGAGCTTCTTGAAGCTAATCCTCGTGCGTCTTATCCTTTCAAGAAACCTCTCCCGCCTTCTTTCTTCGATTCTTTCGGGAGCCGTCTCGATTTCGGGGATTTCCTGATTCATATGAGGCCCCTCACCTTGAGATAAATGATTAGCAGGATTATGAAAAGGACAAGCCAGAATTTTTTGTGCTTCGAGCGGGGAACACGCTTAATAGTAAATCCCAAGAGCTTCCCCAATATCCAAGTGAACGCGAACAAAAAAATAAGGTTGAGGAGGAAGTCCAGCATGCTCAATCACGTTTCTTTTTTCGGTAAATTTCGAAGGCCTTTTCGGCCGCCTTACCGTATATCTTCGCGACCTCTTTCAGCTCCCTTCTTTCCTTCTTGCTTAGGTTTTTGCGGTTCAGCATCGCCTTGGCACGGTTCGCCGCCAGTTGCATCGCTCTCGCTCGCAACAGTATGGCATCCGCTCTTTTCAGCTTCCTGCACTCCTTGAGGAGCTGACGTGCGGCCTTTCTCGCCTTGCTCGGAGACTCGATAGTTATTATTTTCGCGAGTCTCTTGTGCTTCGGAGGGAAGAACAACGTTTTCTTTGCCATCACTTATCACCTGTAGAGCTGAGCTATTACAACTGCCGCGAGTATCACCAGCACTATGAACATCCAACTGCCCGTCGCCGCGAATCCGTACAGGCATCCGAGGATGAGCACGAAAGCGAAGGCTATGAACGTTATGTCGGTCTTCAAGTTTACTGTGCTCTTTCTGCCCTTGTTGAACACGAACAGTCCTGCCAAAAACGCGACGGCCCCGAGAAGTAGCCACATCATTTCACCCGGGAACTGCGTGATGAGGTACAGCGCCACAAAGGCGAGAACGGGCAGTAGCAACCATTGGTCCCACTTCTCGAACCTCTCCCTCCGCCTGCCCATGCCTACTTCCTCCTCTTCCTCTTCTTTCTTCTCTTTTTCCTCTTTCTTTTACGGGAAGACCTTCCCAACAGTAATACCTCCGGCAAGAATTATCAATATCGCGAATATCAAAAAAATCAACAATATCGGGACGTTCTTCTCCTTCACGGCGTAAACGAAGGTCAGCAACACGAATGTCGCCGCGAGAATGCCCATTAGGCCTTGGAACGCTTCCATGATGCTCGCATTTGGAAACAGTATGCTCACGGCGTCATAGGCGACGTTTGTGATCACGTACCACGTGAATATGATCCCCAGCAAGCCCCCCAACGCCAAACTGCTTCTTCTCATGCCCATCACCTCAGCACGATCAAAACTCCGGCGATCGCGAAAATTGCAATGCTCACGACGGTCGCCGTCATGGGGTCAAGCGGAAATAGTGCTCTGAAGAACGTTGCCAGCGGCGAGTAGTTATCAGGACCGAGATCGATCCATTTAACTTGCAATCTCGGCAGTTTGAGGTACGCAATCGGTTTGATAACGTCCCTGAAGGGTTTGACGCCGAAGATCTCGACGTTGCGGAACTGTTCAATCAATGCGTTGATTAGGGCAATTGGGATGTTCACGCTCAGCTCGATCAAGTACAAGATCAGGTTTACGAACCACGCTCCGCCCTGCACTATCGCGTTCACCATTATCTCCGTTATCCCGATTGGGATTATCAAAAAAAGTAGGATGGCGGCGAGGATCAGGCGGGGGTTCATGCTCACCGCCTCACTCTAGCCTTGATCGCACGCTTCTGCCTCTTCGCGTGGCTGGCGAGGCCGGCGATGCCGAGAGCGCTAGCAAGCACGAACACTATGTGCCAGAAGTAGTAGCTCAGCCAATCCGCGAAGGTTGCCCACGTCAGCGGCGGTGGAGTCTCCGTTCCGACGATTGCATCAAATTCCTCTCCGGAATACTTTACTTTGCTGATTATGAGGTACTGGGTGCCAACTCTCAAGGAAAGCAGCGTTACCTTGTCCCCGGCCTCCGCATCAGATGGAATACTTGAGAGATAATCCGCTCCGTTGATGTAGAGGCTAACTATCTCGCCCGAGGGAACGGTGTAGTTCAGATTCACGTCGCTGAACGAAAGTGCTGGGTCGTTCGGCAGAACCTCGTCGTCAACGAGCCACTCGTACGTCACTTCGAGCGCGTCGGGGTTGTAGCTTTTGGATCTCGGCGGGAGCTCGTACTCGAACGGAATAACGACGTCGGCGATCTTCTTCACGTTTCTGTTGATAGTAATGCTGTCAGCATCAAGAGATATAGTTGTTCCATTCAGTATAACATTGTTTATTTTTACAGCTTTTGAGCTTATGAACGCGTAGCGGAAAAACACTTTCAGTTCGTTGTCGCCAGCGGCAGGAGCCACGTATGCGATTTGATATATTATCTCTTCGACTTTCACGATTTCTGTACTCAGTCCAGCCGCCGTCAATATGTCGCTTATTTTGAACTGCACGACGACATAATCGTTCAAAACATCAGTGTTATACAGCTTTACACGTGCATCGTCAGCAACAGAATCACTATCAGAACCAGTGTCAAATGCATCGATACTATCAGTACCCGAGTACGCATTGAACCAGATAGTCAAATAGTGATCTTCTCCGCCTGCGTCAATTAGTTTCAATTCGATTGAAAATCGCGGATCCGCAGTATCGTTCAAAAATATTTTTCCTGCAAAAACAACGTAAGAATCAGGATCGATTGTTAGATCGACCTTGTCCCGCAGCTTGGCATAATATGATGCTATAGCGCTTGTGTTTTTGGCGTAAAGCAGTATATAAGGTATTCCACTTGCATCAGTCAAGTACTGTGCAGTTAATTCTATGCCCGCAGGGCAATCAAATGTTCCCTGCGTACTTGCATTCAGGAATGGTTCCTCAAAGTGTATGTTTCCAACACTTACTGTAATATTCGCCGTTCTAGAATATGGAAGCGTTTTATTGCCGTCTTCGTCAACCCAAGTCCAAATGTTACTGAGATCCGTAACATCTTTTGTCAAAGTGCCGTAAATTGTAACTTTTGGCTCTGTGACACAAAGTGCCGGTGGAAACCGCATTGCAATGCTGAAAATCAGCAGAAACGCAAACACAACAAATATTACGTTCCGCACTCTCACGTCCCTTCCCTCGCTGACCGTTCCTCGTTTGAAAATTGTTAATGACATACATATAAACATTTGCTACAATGTTTCACACTACGCTAACATTGTTCAATGCGATGCTTAACATGATTGAACAATGTTAGAAAGAGACGCAAATTGCCCCGTTTTGCGAACCCGTCCCGCGGTCGGTGGGACCATCAAGTTTTTTACTTAAAATTAAGTAAAAAACGTCGAAAAAGAGAGGGGTTAGGAGCGACGCGGCCGCAGCTCCGGGCAGAACTCCCACAACTTAAATTGTTTTGGCGTGTAATAGGTGCACTCCTTCACTTCTGGGAACTCCTGGGGCAGGTGAACTCCCGCCCTGCATCTGAATTCCTCTTTGTTGAAATGCTCACACTTGAGGCATAGGCTGCCTTTCCTCTTCATTTCCTCATATATTTCCTGGACGTTCATAACGGATCAACCCCGTATTCCAGGCATTTCTTTATGGCAGCCCATATGCGGGTTCGCAACTTAACGGGATCATCGCACCTGCGGCTCAGTTTCAGTAGCCTTCGCAAATAGCGTAGTAGTGGCATCATCCATTCGGCGTAGCTTTCCGCCAGATGGGGGTCTCTGGCTTTCCGTAGGAGGTAAACTGAAAAGCCTAGGTTCTCGGCGAAGAAGACGATATACTCCATCACCTTGCGGAGAAGCACGATGTCATCGGTCTTGTCGTTTTCGATAAACCGTCGAACGAAGTTCTCATACTCGTTGAGCTTCCAGTAGAAGACATTCGAAAGCCTGGTTGTGATGAACCGCTTTACCTCGGAAAGGGTGACGAGCACCTTGTGACCGCCGGGAACGATGTATTGGTATGTCGGCTCACTCATGTTCTTCCTCTCCTCAGATCATTCACACTCTCGATACGAATCATCATAATGATGTGGTTGCGTTTCCCCAGCAGCCAGACGTGAACCACATAGTTCCCTATCCTGGTACTGGAATGCCGAAGGATGGTATACCCTGCGGACCTTAGGACCTCGTAGGATGTCAGAAGCAGACTGTTTGTTGTAACATCAACAAAAAGGGTTGGGGGTCTTTGGGCGAGATGCAGCATCACTCCTCCCTCGCATACGGGCAGCTGGGAGGGCTGCCCTCAAGCTTCTCATATAGACAGCTGCAATCCATGCCGGCGTAAGGGCAGCCGTCGGCCGAGCCCTTCCTTAGCATCTTCTCGCACAGCCACCTGGCCATGATCCATCCCTCACTATAGAACTAAAGAAATTTAGTTTTTAAGTTTGGCAGCGGAAGTTCGAACCGCAGCGCTGCCGGGATTCGCACTCCTATGACCGTACGAAGTACGTGAGGTTCCTACGGGCAAACGAACCAAAAGTGCGAACCCCGCACCCAGGATAAGAATCTTATAGGACCGCAGCCTGCCGCCGAAATGCCCCAGGATGCGACCTGTCCTATTTAGACTATATAGCGGACAATAGGCGAGGCCAAGCATCTATATAGATGTTTCAAAAGAAACGGTGAATGCTCTTATGTTGAAACGATTAGAAAAAGGTTGATGGGGGTTGCACCCGCACCTTGCACCTTTCAATAATGCATGAGGGTGCAAGCCCATGGGTTCGGTTCAGAATAGGGTACTCGCAATATTCATAAATACTTTTCCAAGGGCCCTCGGGCCTAGGGACATCGCCAATATTACGGGCATGAACTACAACAGTGTAAAAAGTGCGATTCGAAGGTTAACGCAACTCGGCTTTTTGAAAAAGATCGACAGGGGGCTTTACGTCCTTGTAGACCGTGACAGAGCCGTTGCGTTCCTTTCTGCAAAAACATCAGAGTGCAAAAAATTTGAAGATAAGGTCCGAAAGGTGCAAGGGAAGGTCCCCCCCAAAGGTCCCGCACCTTTTTTGTTGTCGCCGGGGTTACGACAGTTCATCGAACAGTTTATCGATGTTGAGTCTGCGGTGGTGGAGGACATCAATGTGCCCTTTAGAGTTAAGAGAACCGTTGCCGAGAAGCTACGGAGGGGACATCCGGTAAAGGAGAATGACAAAGCTAGGCAGGTGGTCATAAGACACGGCTCGGTTACTATGGTAGTCAGCGAGTATGGCAGTGTTCGTTTGTTTTTCAGCGACCCGAACACCTTCCTTAGGGATCTCATAGAGATCCTGAAGAAGCAGGGTCTGACAGAGGAGGAGATGGGGCATTTCTTTATGCAGCTTAGCAGGAACCTGCACAAGAGCAATATGAGCATAGAGGTCCCGATACTTGACAGGGAACTTGCCAAAATGCGAGGGAGCTACATAGAATCCCGATGTGGACCGCTGCCTCCCCTTATAACGAAAGTTGTAGGTTCGCACTGGCATGCGGAGCTGGAGATAAGAGGACCCGCAATAGCGGCTATGAACTTCTTCCATATGTTGGCAGCGGTGCAGCACTTCAGCATGCCGGAGTTCCTTCAATGTTTGTATGCCAGGAAGCAATATGTGTTGATTAAGCGTATGGAACGCAACATATCCAAGTTGGTGAGATGGATACAAAAAGGCATAGAGGCCGAGAGGGAGGAGCTTCGGCAACAGCAGGTTCAACAGGACCGGAGGGAGGACCTGAGCTATGTCTCCTGAATTGTATACAACCGGGATCCCGGGTTGTATACAAGTTGCGTGGAAGCTTCTGGATGTATACAATCTTGGATCTCAAGTAACGGATTGTATACAAACTACTGTCCTGGCTCCGGGAGCGGATTGTATACAATTTGTCGAAAGGTCCACTCCGTTTGTATACAACCCTTCCTCTAATTACTTTATTTTAGAAGGGGCCCCGCCGCTGCCGGGAAGGGTTTATATGCCCCTCCGTTTTTACTTAAAATTAAGTAAAAAACTTGAAGGGGGTTGGCGGTTGTGGGTCGGCCCAGGAAGGGCAATAGGGTTTGTCCCAGGTGTGGTCAGATAGTTAGTTGCTTCCAAAAGATCAAAATAAGGGGGGCGGAGTACTGGTACAGTGTTCATTACGAGGGGTACGAAAAAGACCCAAACGGCAAGGTGAAGCTGAAGCTCAAAAAGTGCTACTTGGGTCCAGTTGAGTACTTGAGACCCATTCACACACCTGTCAGACTGCCCTCAAAGTACGTGATGCGACGGGACCCGATAGAGGTAGTCAGAGAAGTACTGTGGCAGGTCATATATGAGGTCCTGCCGCGGGGCAACATTGACACACAGAAGTTCAAGAAGATGCTCCGGGAGGCCATCATGATGGTGGAGAACTGGGAGAAGGAGAGAGGGTGAGGGGGTTGGCGGTCGCGGGTCGGGTTCACTCAAAACTTCTTTCTCTCAAACTTAAGGTCTTCGATATGGCAGATTTGATAGAGTGGCTGCGATCCCGGAAGAGGGAGATAGCTGAAACTATTCGCAAGCATAACGGCAGCGACCCCGGGAGGCAGGCTGCCCTCTTCCGGGCATATATGGTCCTTAAGGATCTTGTTTCGGAGATTTACATTGATTATAGCGACGAACTGTCAAATGTGACGGCACTTCTCATTGAGAACTTGGCGGAACTTATGATAACGCTGGCCGAGATACTTCGGTTGGCCTGCTGCCGCCGCCCATGCCGGTCCTCCTAACCCCATTTTTTACTTAAAATTAAGTAAAAAACCGGGAGGGAGACCGCGGTATGATCATCGACCGGGGCCTGTTGAGGCAGCTTCTTGATCTCGTAGAAAGATTGTATGGCAGTATTCCCGAGGGCAGGGATCTTCGTATCAGAGTGAGGAAGACCAGCTTTCTCAACAAGAAGGTGAACAAGCGGTATACATACGAGTATGTCGAGGTATGGGAGGGCTACGGTGGGAACTCCCGCTTTATATGCAGGTTCAACAGAAATGAGGTTCCCAGGTGGCTACGGAGCTACATAAGGGTTGAGGCCCTCTTCTCGCAGCTGAAAGGGACCCTCGGAAAGCTCAGAATGTTGCTGCAGGAGTTCATGGAGCTGGATGACGATGCCCTGCGGGACTGGGTTTTTGCCAGGCAGCGTTGCAAAACACGTCCCAGGGTTTTGCCAGGCCGGCCACGCAAAACCTGACCCCCTCCCTTATTTTGTATACAATCCGTTTCCTCGGGATCCTAATTGTATACAACTCCCGGTTGTATACAATTTGTTGAGAGGTCCACCCAGTATTGTATACAACCTTCTACCAGGATCGTCCTTTATATACAATCCGCCGTAAGGTTTATATACACCTTAGGTTGTATACAATACTGGGTGGTGCGGATGGGTCGCACGGGTCCCAACAAAAGGTGCCCCTTCTGCAGGTACGAGACTTATTTCTTTACTGATGAAGAACCAATAGCAATGCGAAGGCTCTACATTCGTGAGGCCGGGAAGTGGGTCCCCGTCGGATGGATTTGCAGGAACTGCGGTTATACGGAGTTTGATGGTCCCTGGAAGAAAGAATACCGCACGGCCAGAACGGAGAGACCCAAGGAGGGCATGGAGAAGCAACTCCTTGATGTCCTAATGACCCTATTCACGAAGGCCTTTAAGGATCCCGAGATTGCAGCCCTCCTCTTTGAGAAGTTTGGGGATGATGTCGAGAAGATATTGAAGCTGACGGAGGGTGAGGGAGAATGAGTAGCCTTGCGGAGCTCCGCAAGGCCATTCTTGCTGCCAAACAAAGGCAACAGGTCAAGGAAAAGAAAAAAGAGGAGAAGAAGGAGCCTCCCAAAGAGGAAAAGCTCTTCGTCGGGCACGAGGAACTCCTCAAAGAGAAACCTAAGAAAGAAGTCAGGAAAGCCGAGGTTGGTGCCGAAAAGAATCCGAGGCCTCAGCTCACAAGTGATCAGCTGAGAGCCATTTACCTCATAATGTTCGGCAAGACTTCACGAAAATCAAATAAAGAGATAGCGATGGAGATAGTGCAGTTCCTGCGGGAGGCCTTCAACCTTCCGTAATTACATCCTCCATTTCTTTTATTGCCCTCTCGAAAACCCTCTTTGCTATTTTTTCTTCTTGTTCGTACTGCTTTATCCACTTCTCCAAAATTTCCGCGACGAGGGATTTTAGATAGCGGCCTTCTCTCGCCGCTATTTCTTTCAACTTGCGGTGTATGTCCTCGGGTACCTCGACCACAGGCATTGGTTCTCACCCTGTATATTTTTAAAGAACTTTGGAAATTTATAACTTGGGTGGTGGTCGATGCCTGGGGGGAAGCTGTACATATTATCTGCGTTCTCGTTGGCGATGTTACCACTGCCGGAGAGCTACGGCAAGTGGTTTCACTTATGGATTGAGCACATCGATCCGTTCAGAGCAAGAAAAATACTTTTTGAGGCAAGGCAGCGGGGCAAAGAAATCATAAGTGCGGTTGGGCACGAGAGCACGGCCAAGGCCCTCTCGGCATTACTGAACGAAGAAATACCAGTGGACAGGAGGATGATAAAGATAGAGCCGGGAGATGCTGCTATAGTGTTTCAGCTTTTTACGAGACTCCCGGAGGGCAAGGTGCTAAGCGAGGAAGAGGTTTGGAACATGTGGAATGAGGGAAAAATAAAGCTCCTATACCTGGAGCTCTCAGAACACTTTTACTAGGTGAACGAAGGTTGAGCAACTTGAGGAGAGTGCTGCGTAAGCTCCTTTCCTTAATACTTTTTTCCATTGCAGCCTTCTTTATGGTGATATCACTGCTGCTGATAAAGCTACCCACCAGGATGACCGAGTCGCAGCTGGAGTACTTCTTCAGGCATCTCACCATAATAGTCGTTTCGCTCACCGGGGGCATCCTGGCACTGAGGGAATTTTTTACTTAAAATTAAGTAAAAAACACGGGCGGAGGGTTTAGATGGTCAACAGCCGGGCCCGGAGACCTGGGCACCTGCGGCCCATACTCTCCACTCTCCCCTCCCCCCTCCCC
>Ga0190369_1000104_pt1 | contig 11663 bp, 9 predicted proteins | sample 4872181213_MG_FD_165051 | JGI IMG/M metagenome (GOLD analysis project Ga0190369, IMG submission 165051) | Hydrothermal vent microbial mat bacterial communities from Southern Trench, Guaymas Basin, Mexico - 4872-18-12-13_MG | ecosystem: Environmental > Aquatic > Marine > Hydrothermal vents >... | reverse complement strand
GATCGTGAACGCTTTCGAGAAAGAGGGATTTGGTGTAATCCCAGTATTCGTCCTTCCGAAGGATTTGACAACTGGGATAGGTGTGGATATAGGCGAAAGCGTTGAAAGATTTTTCACAAAAGATGGAAAAGTTGTTGTTGATGCTATTGTTAGCTTGATTTCCTTCGGAATTGAATACCTCAGAAAGTTGGAAAAGCTTGGCGTTCCGATATTCTCTCCGATATGCTCTTTCTATCAGTCCGTTAATGATTGGAAAGAGAGCAATGGCGTTGATTACATGACACAGGTTTACGGTGTAATAATTCCAGAGGTTTCGGGGGCAATTGAGCCGCTTTTTTTAGCTGGATCGAAGAACGTTGACGGGTTCAAGATTATCGAGCCCTATCCGGAGCATGTAGATTATTTAGTTAGGAGGGTCAAAAGATGGGTTGAGCTTAGGAGAAAGCCCAAGAAAGACGTAAGGATAGCAATAATCTTGATAAATCCACCGTGCAAGGGCTTAGAGGCTAACGTTGCTGTTGGAATGGGATTAGATGTTCCAGAAAGCGTTGCGAGGCTTTTGCATAGGCTTAAGGAAGAGGGTTACACTGTCGACGATGTTCCGAAGAGCGGGAAGGAATTGATAAGGCTAATTTTGGAGAGAAAGGCGATAAGCGAGTTCAGGTGGACATCCGTTGAGGACATAGTCAGATGTGGAGGTGCTGTAGATTTCGTAGACTTGGAAGATTACTTGGAATGGTTCAACGAGCTTCCAGATGATTTGAGAAATAAGATAATCAAAGATTGGGGTAAGCCCGAAGATGTTTTGGCTGGAAGAGTTGATAAAACCCTTGTCGGAATGGTTTACGACGGCAAGTTTGTGATTCCGGGAATTAGGTTTGGAAACGTCTTCATAACGCCTCAGCCGAAGTTTGGGTGTGCGGGTGCGAGGTGCGATGGAAGAGTTTGCAAAATCCTTCACGATCCGACGATAGTTCCACCGCATCAGTGGTGGGCGGTCTACAGATGGATAACGAGAAAGTTTAAGGCTGATGTCATAATTCACTTCGGAACCCATGGATATTTGGAGTTCAGACCGGGAAAGGGAGTAGGACTGTCTCCTTCATGCGTTCCAGAAGCGAGCTTAGACGATGTCCCGCACCTTTACGTTTATGTTGTATCGAATCCGATGGAGGGTGTCATAGCGAAAAGGAGAAGTTACGCAACTCTGATCGATCACATCTATCCGCCGATGGCGATGGCTGATGTTTTGGACGAGCTCGATTCTCTTCTGAATCAATATGCGAAGGCGAAGGATTTGGGGGAAGATGCGAGGAGGAAAAAGCTGTATGAGGAGATACTAAAGAAGGCTGAAGATTGTAAGATAAGGATAAGAAATCCAGAGAACGAGGATGAGACGATAGAGAAAATCCACCGCTACGTCGATTTGATGAGAGGGTCGCAGATAAACCTTGGACTCCACGTATTTGGCAACCCGCCAAGGGATGCGAAAAGATTGGCTGGATACGTTGTTACGGCGATGGCTTACGATTCTCATTATTCGCCCTCTATAAGGAGGGTCATCGCTGAAGCTATTGGACTGAACTACGACGAAATCAAGAGAAATCCCATGGGTGTTACAAACGGTTACACGAATAGGGAACTGTTGGAGATTATCCACAAGATTTCAGTTGATATACTTGAGAGACTTTTGAACGGCGAAAGTTACGATGTTATCTACGAGGAGATTGAAAAAATCGGATTCAAAGTCGTTGACAAGCTTAGATTGAAAGATGTGTTTGAAAAAGCTTTAGATGTTGCGAAGAAGATTGTAGAATGCAAGAAAGAATACGATGGATTTTTGAAGGGCTTAAAAGGTGAATACGTTGAACCGAGTCCATCTGGAGCTATAACGAGGGGCAAGTTCGAAATTCTCCCGACTGGAAGAAATTTCTACGCTGTAGACCCAAAGTCTTTACCGACGAAGTCCGCTTGGCATGTAGGCGTTGAAACAGCCGAGAAGTTGCTCGAAGAGTTCAAGAGAAAGCATGGAAGGTATCCTGAGACCGTTGGGCAGGTTTTGTGGAGCATCGATGCTTACAAGGCTGATGGAGAGCAGATAGCTCAAATCCTTTACCTTTTGGGCGTTAAACCAGTTTGGAAGGGAGATCGTGTTGTAGGTCTTGAGGTCATACCGCTTGAAAGGCTTGGAAGACCGAGGATAGATGTTTTGGTCAGGATAAGCGGGATTGTTAGGGATACTCTGCCAAACTACATCCATTTAATAGATGAAGCTATTGAAAAAGTCGTGACGCTTAACGAACCCGTCGAAATGAACTACGTGAGAAAGCACTACATCGAACACATCAAGAAGCTGGTTGAAATGGGCAAGAGCTTTCAAGAGGCAACGAAGTTTGCTAAATTCAGGGTGTTCGGTGCTCCGCTCGGAGCTTACGGAGCGGGGGTGAACTTGGCTGTTGAATCTTCTGGATGGAAGGCTGATGAAGATTTAGCAAAGGTTTGGGTTCAGTGGAGCGGTTACGCCTACAGCAGAGAAGATTTTGGAGTTGATGCCCACGAATCGCTTGTGCTGAACCTAAAGGAGGTTGACGTTATCAGCAGAAATCACGTTAGCGATGAGCACGATTTAACGAACTGCTGTTGCTACTTCGCATACCACGGCGGTTTCAAGAATGCTGTAGATGCTTTGACTGGAAAAAACGTGGACATAGTCCAAGTGGACACGAGGGATTTGAGCGATACGAAGGTTGTTGATGTTAAGGTTGAGATCGAGAGGGTTGCGAGGGCGAAACTCCTCAACGATGTATGGATTGATGAGATGAAGAAGCACGGTTATAGAGGGGCGAGTGAGTTCTCGAAGAAGATTTTACATCTGTACGGCTGGGAAGCCACAACCAACCTCGTTGAAGATTGGATATTCGACGAGATTGCCGAGAAATACGTTTTGAACGAAGAGATGAGAAGGTGGTTCGAGGAAAACAACGTTTACGCACTTGAAGAGATTACAAGGAGGTTAATAGAAGCATACGAGAGGGGGTTGTGGAAGACGAGCGAAGATTTGATCGAAAGGCTTAGGGAGGTTTACTCAGAGATCGAGGGAATTCTTGAGGAGAATATAGGGGAGGGGAATATACAGGGCGGATTAATCGAGATTTACACCGCAGAGGATGATGAACACTGGATGGAGAAGATTGAGGAGGTAGATAAGTTATGGAAGCTCGCGAAAAGCTGATGTATCAAAGATTCTGACTGAGTCTAAGCTTATGTTAATCGTTACGGCATGATATTGATTTACATTGATTTATATTTTAACTTTTGGCAGGATGAACTTAAGATTATTTTCGGTGGTTAAGACCTCTACATCTACACCATATATGCTCGCTAAAAGCTTTCCATCAACTATATTTTTATCGCCAACTGCTAAGATTTTTCCATTATTTACGATTGCTATTCTATCCGAAAACGTGACGGCTAAATTCGGATCGTGAAGGGTCAATATTGCAATCAAGTTCTTGCTGGTTACTATTTTCCTAATCGTGGTCAAAACTTTTATTTGATTTCCGAAATCTAAATGTGCCGTCGGCTCGTCCAAGAGCAGAACCTTCGGATTCTGGATTAATGCTCTCGCAATCATCGCGAGCTGAAGCTGTCCGCCGCTTACGTTTGTGTACGGCCTATTCGCCAAGTTTTCGATTCCGACGAGTTTAAGTATCTCTCTTGCCTCTTCGTAGTCTTTCCTCGAAGGTTGCTCAAAAACTCCGAACTGGGATGCTTTGCCCATTACAACGAATTCTAAGACCGTGTAAGGGAAGCTTGGGTTGTGTGTTTGGGGTACATAGCCGACCAATTTCGCCCTCTGCTTTAGAGGCAGAGAGTGGATGTCCTTCCCGTCCAGATAAACGCATCGCTCTCTCGGTTTGAGTAGACCGTAGATGCACTTGAGGAGGGTAGTCTTTCCACTCCCGTTTGGGCCGAGTAGCGTGAGTATCTCACCCTCATCAACTTCCAAATCAGCCTTAAGTTCGAAACCATCATATTTAAAGGATAAATTCTTTATCTCTAGCTTCACCACTCCCCACCTCCCGTCCTTCTAAGCAGATAAACGAAGAACGGGACTCCTAAGAGCGTTGTAACGATCCCTATAGGTATTTCGAATGTTGTGAGAGCTCTCGCAACATCATCAGCCAAAACCATGAATCCCGCACCGATTATTATTGACTGCGGGATAAGCGTTTTGTGATCGGATCCGAAAGCCATTCTGACTATGTGGGGCATCATCAAACCAACCCAGCCGATTATACCGCAGTGAGCAACGGAAACAGCTGTGACGAAGGAGACTATCATGACGTAAATGAACCTCATCTTTCCAACATCTATCCCGAGTATTTGAGCTTCTTCCCCCAAGGAGAGAACGTTGAGGTGCCACCTCATGAAGTGTATGGCTGCACAACCGGCGATGATCGGTATAGACACCTTCAAAACCACATTCCAATCCGCGTTGGAAAAGCTGCCCATAAGCCAGTAAACGACTCCTGCAAGCTTTTCGTGCTCCATCAGAAACTTCAACATGGAAGTGAGTGCCGAGAAAAAGGCATTGACGATTATTCCGGCCAGTATGAGTGAGATTGTTGTTACTCTTCCCCTAATCTTGGCGAGAGAATATGTAAGAAGCACCGCTACCATTGCAAAGGCAAATGCACAGATTTCTACGCTCCCGGCTAAAAATCCGAAAGCCAAAGCCGCTCCAAATGCAGCGCCGGCCGATATTCCCAATATGTATGAATCGACCAAGGGATTTCTGAATACAGCCTGAAGAACCGCACCAGAGACAGCCAGCGCCGAGCCTACGAGCATTGCCGTTATTATCCTCGGCAACCTTATCTGAAACAGAATGGTCTCATATGCTTGCGGGTAGTTCAGTTCCATGCTGAGTTTGCCGAATGTAACCAACTTTATGGCTTTTGCAGTGGTTATCTCTACTATCACGGGAAGAGGTATGGGATAGGAACCGATACACACACTGAGAAAAAAAGAAAAGATCGGAAAGGTTAGAAAGACTGCTAAGGTGAGTTTACGACTCATATTTCGGAATTAACTTTGTATACTTCTCTCAAAAGCTCTTCTTCCTCCTCGGTTAGGTTGTAGTTGTAAACTTCTGGATGAATTTGATTTGCATATTCCTTGACAACCAGAATAAAGTACGGCTCAAGACACTCTAATGGTTTGTAACTCTCTTTGTATACTCTTCCATTCTTTACGGCCTCGACATCTCTGAAAGCCGGATCGTTCAGAATCGTTGACTCATTGTACTTTGCGTAATAACTTATAAGCCATACTTCTGGATTCTGTTGGACTATCCACTCCTTGCTAACACTCTTCCAAACTCCAGAGCAGTTTGCAACATTCTCCCCGCCAACTGCCTCTATCCATTCGCTATACGGATTGTCGGTACATGCAACGTAAGTCACGAAGATGAATGAATACAGAACCCTCTTTTTCTCTGCAGGTCTTTTCTTCACTATGTCGTTCCATTCGTGGGTTAAATAATCGCATATTTCCTCGGCTCTCTCCTCCTTTCCGAAAAGCTTTCCTAAGAGTCTTGCCTGCTTGCAAATATCGTCAGGGTACTTGTCAACATGCCCTATTCTGAAGACCGGCACATATTTTTCTATTCTATCGGCTATTTATTCTCTTGTACGGAGGCAGTTCATCCCACACGATGACTATGTCCGGATTCATTTTTAGTAGCTCTTCTATGTTCACTCCAGAGCTAAGATCTCCCGGAGATGGAATTTCTACGATCTTAGGATCTATTCTAAGCAAAATTGGGTTAGTGTATGCAGTTCTGGAAACTCCAACGACTTTATCCTTTACTCCCAGAGCATATATCCAAGACTCTCCCGCCAGAAATACTACCCTTTCAGGTCTTTTCTCCAGTTCAATCTTTTTTCCAGTCATATCCTCAATGACAAACTTTCCGGGCTTTTGTTCCTCACTTTGAACACTCGGCTGCACACAACCTCCAAGAGCTACCACAATCAAAACCAGAAAGATTAGGAACCTCAATATATCACCTCCTCAATCCGATTCTGAATTTTCGCCTAAATTTTAGAATAATAATTACAATTAATGTAGAGGCCAACAAAGGGAAGGTAACTAATGGTAGCCAGCCAGTCTGCGCAAACTTGTGTCCAGCCTTGTGCCCGACAAGTATTTTCGCATAAACCATACTCATGAGTCGAATTCCGTTTATCCCGTCGTAATCTGCCGTTACGTTTAGGTATCCCTTGTATTCTCCCTCTTCAGGAGCCTTTACCTTCAAGACTACAATCTTACTCTCTCCGCTTTTGAGTGTAAAATTTCTCGGACTAACTGTCGCAAAATCCGAAATACCATCTACTGTCACGTATATTCTCAAATCGACATTTTCATCATTAAATATTGTAAAAGGAATTGTTGCTTCACACCCCGACTTTACAGCTACACAACTCGGGGACACTACTAAAGAGCTAACTGGAACTAAAATCAAATTTACCAAATTTAATAAAAATAGAAGAAGAAAAATTCTGAGCCACATAGTATCAGGCCCTGTTTGGCTATGAATATCAGCGTGGTTGAGTACTCATCACTCGGAGCATCTGATGGAACAGACAGTCTCAAGCTAACGTTAAAGCTCTGATCAGACCCCAAATCGCTTTTCAAAAGTTGCTCCTCAGTGCTGTAAGCCCTGTACTCGTCAACGTCACCCCCTTTGAACTTAAGATTTGAGATCGGTATGGTGTAGCCGGAGATTTTTCCGACAAGATCTCCAGAAGCTTTTGTGTATATGTCGATTGTTGCGCTGCCCGTATTTTTCACACTGATTGCGTCAACTTTTTCTATGCTGGATCCAGGTGTTGTGTTTATGTAAACCGTACTAGGGCTGACGCTTATGCCAATAGCCGAGTTCACATTAACCACGATGTTCACTTTCGCTTCTCCGCCCGCTGTACCGGTAGCGAGATAGTTTATCATGTTTCTTGTGAGGATTTTAATTTTATTGTTCTCGTTAGTATAAACATCTCCGAAGGGGGAAGAACTCTGCCAGTCGGCTGCGCAGCCGAAAGCCAATATCTTTCCATTACCGTACTTGACTTCTGCAATCGCCACGGGATGACTGCCTTCAGGCTTTACTTTTGGACTATAGTCACCGTTCTTCGGCGATGTGTAGACCGAATCATCGCCCCATGCAATAGCCGTGGCGTTACCGCTCACATTCAGCGAACATCCGTGGAAATAAGCGAATTTATCCAGACCGCTCCATATCGGGTGATCTTTCTTACCTTCCGTTATCCAGATATTGCCCTTCGGACCTCCGAGTTGCGTAGAGCTGTTATCGCTCGCCATTACGTCGAGAGGATCACCGTTGACCATACCCTCGGCGAATCTGAGGTCGTCAACTCCGAGCTTCGATAACAAATCGTTGAATATCTGTGGGTAATAATAGACTGTCTCGTAATCACCCATATAATCCATAAGACTGTTACCGCCAACAAGCTGGTTTCCAACGAGCAACAAATTTCCACCGTTTTCGAGGAACTGTTTTATTGCATTCGCTTCGTCATCTGTGAAGTAAGCAGGCCCATTGGATGTAACATCCGGCTGACCTACAACAAGTATGGTGTAGTTCTGTAATTTCTCGTACGTTATTGGCTCCTCAGTCAGCAGATCAACTCTGTAACCCTGCGATTCCAAATCTTCCGCCCATGAAGTCCAATCAAAGATTCTCGAATTCTCCGATGTGTCAAGGTTAGGCGAAGTTACACCGTTTATCGTTATCCTATTTGCATGTGTCAAATCAACGAGAATCGCTCCCTTTTCTTCAGTACTTACATCCGCAAATGCTGTGTACAACAGTGGAAACGTAAGTATTACTAATAATATACTTGCTATTACTCTACGCATATTATCAAACCTCCAATTTTTACTATGATTAGTGATTAGTGTGTTATCATTTATGAAATCCCACATGTCTACTGGTACAACCTCACGCCAATTTGTCCATTTTCGACGTTCTCAACTTTCAGAACGCTTAAGTTAAACGACAAATCGAACAACGCTGTGTTTAGATTGGTAATATTATCGACAATGATATTTACACTAAACGTTTCGTTAGCGGTTACATTTTCAGGAGCTTCGACCTTAATCGTAGTAGCTAAAGTTACTGGTACTATAATTATTAGAAAGGAAATAATAATAAAAGATTTAATTTTCCAGCTCAATTAATATCCCTCCTGTAAGTGAGTAGAGTTTATAATCCTCCTCACTAACGAGCAGATGTAGCATGAACCAGTCTAAGTCCTCATAATTTACGATGCCATCTGCGTTTACATCTGGATCATCGTGTAATGGATAGTCTTTCTCACTAACTAACATATGTAACATACAGCCAGTCTAAGTCTTTATACGTCTTAACTCCATCCCCATCAAAGTCCCCTATATATAAGTACATCCCCACTATAACATTAGTACTATTCCAAAACTTGGAATCTTATTTCCATCTTTATCAACTAATAGACCATTCAATTTAATCGTTTCATTTTTCGCTAAAGTTCTGTTAACTTTAAACTTAACTACAGCTAGATATCCAGAACCACTTACACCCGATATTCCACTGACTTCGGATAAAACTCTAACAGTGTCTGGCTTTATGTAACTCCAGTAATCCCCCACTGACAGCTTAGTACCGTTAATGTAACCGTCACCAACATCTACAACCTCGAAAACTTCTGGATTAAATGTGATATCAATTTGTGCAGAGTTCAGGTTTGTAACGTTATCAACGCAAATCTTTGCTTCGATTTCATCCGTCGTTATATGAGTTGGTATATCCATATAGACTACTGGAACGTTCATTTTTATAGAGATTCCATGCCATTCAGTTTCGATTTCTTCAGCATCTGTGTTTACGAGTTGACCTCCTATATCGATGTATGTTTCTAAGCACACTCCAATTACCTTAAATCTAAGACTCATGAGATACCCAGAACCGCTGACACCTTCAAGTCCAGGCAAGTCAAATACAACTCTCAGCGTGTTTGTTTTTATGAAGTTCCAATCGTATATCGGAATATCAGTGCCGTTAATATTACCATCTGATACATTAATAAATTCTAATATATCTTTATCAAATGTTATATCCACATAACCCGAATTTAGGTTCGTTACGTTTTCAACAGTGATATTTAGAACAAGTACATCGTTTGGTTTTATATATTCTGGAGCTTCTATTTGAACGCTTGTAATTGGTGTGGCCATTACGTTTGTTACTATGGGAATCCCTATGAACGTTGTAATTAATAACAATTTGATGTTTATACTTATTGAATTCATCATGTTTTCTCCTCCTTAATAAAGATTCGTTGATTCCAATAGCATCTTTAGCTTTATTTATATATCTTTTTCGATTAGATTATGGTTAGCATAACATTTAAATTGGATTTCGTATCAATAAGTCTATGCATTTAAGCTTTGTTATATACGGTAAATCACAGATTTTACCAACAATTAAAAGAGTTCTAAAAGAGGAATCAGTGAAAATTGGATTTAGTTATTGTATAGTAACCGATAGTACATCGTATAAGGATTGCTTAACAAATAGTAAGGTTATCATCATTCACAGTTATAATCTACCAGATGAGATTGAGAAGGTCATTCATCACTCTAAATCTGAAATAGTGATATCAACAACCGAAAACTACGTTCATCTTTCTCGAGGGAAAAAAGACATTTTAGAAAAAGCCGTTAAGTATTTTAAGTTTGGTGGTGAAGAAAACTTAAGGAATTTAGTTAGATTTTTGCTTAAATCAATTGGCTTTGATGTAGAATTTGAAGAAGTTAAACGTATACATTTACACGGTATATTTCATCCCAAGCTTGGATTTTTTGAAACTACTGAAGACTACCTCAAAGCTTATGAGCTTGCTGATAAACCACTTGTAGGTATACTCTTCAATAGGAGTGATTGGCTTTACGGAAACACAGAGCTTGTTGATAAAATTATCAAGGCTGTTGAAAGCGAAGGTTTGGGAGTCCTACCAGTCTTTACATACGGCTGGAGAGACGAGCTTTTAAGTTCTCCCTCCAAAGAGGATACAATTAGAGAATTCTTTTTAATTAGAGGAAAGCCTATTGTTTCAGCTGTAATCAACTTGACATCATTCTTCTTACTCGATCACGGAAAATGGCATAAAAAAGAGAAGTTTAAAGCTGTTAATGGTGTTGATCTACTTAGGACTTTAAACGTCCCGATAATACAGCCGTGCTACTCATATTATCAGAGCGTTTCGGAATGGCTTGAAAACCCTCAAGGCTTAGACTATCTATCTCAAATTTGGACTGTAATAATGCCCGAAGTTGACGGCTTAATTGAACCGATATACATAGCTGGTTCCGTCGTCGACAATGAAGGAGTTAAAAGGTTTAAGCCCTATGAAGAACATCTGAGGTATCTTGCTAAAAGGGTCAAAAAGTGGATAGAAATTAGGAATAAAAATCCTGAAGAGAGGAAAATTGCCATCGTTTTAATAAATCCACCTTGTAAGAGCTTGGAGGCAAGTGTGGCCGTTGGGGCAGGTTTAGATGTACCTGAAAGTGTTGCAAGGCTTTTAAACAAGCTTAAGGAATTGGGTTATAAAGTTGAAAATCCACCAAAAAACGGTAAAGAGCTTATAAAACTTATACTGGAAAGGAAAGCCATAAGTGAGTTCAGATGGACGTCTGTTGAGGAGATCGTTGCAAAGGGTGGAGCAGTTGATTTCGTCGATTTAGATACGTATATGGAGTGGTTTAACGAATTGCCAGAGGAGATCAGAGATGAGATGATTAAAGAGTGGGGACACCCAAAAGATGTTCTTGAAGGCAAATTCAGCAAAGAATTTGCTGGAATGGTTTACAATGGCAGATTTGTTATCCCAGGTTTGTTGTTTGGTAATGTCTTTGTAACACCACAGCCAAAGTTTGGTTGTGCTGGTGCAAGGTGTGATGGTAGGGTTTGTAAAATCCTACACAATCCAAAAATTCCACCACCACATCAATGGCTTGCTGTTTATCGTTGGATAACGAGAGTGTTTAAAGCTGATGTAATTATTCACTTCGGAACTCATGGAGCTTTAGAGTTTAGACCTGGTAAAGGTGTCGGTTTATCGACAAGGTGTTATCCTGAGATAAGCATTGACGATGTTCCACATGTCTACGTTTACAACGTTTCAAATCCAATGGAAGGTGTTATTGCAAAGAGGAGGAGTTATGCAGTAATAGTTGATCACATCTATCCACCAATGGCTATGGCTGAAGTTTTGGATGAAGTAGATTCACTCTTGGCTCAATACTCAAAGGCTAAGAGCTTGGGCGATTTTGAAAGGGCTGAAGTAATTTACAACGAGTTGGTTGAGAAGGCGAAGGATAACAACATTCCAATAAAAGGTAAAAGTCCAGATGAAATCATTGAAAACATTCATAGATACGTTGATTCTGTAAAGAATACACAAATAGAGCTGGGATTGCACGTCTTTGGAAATCCACGCTTGGATAAACTTGCGGAATGGGTTGCAACTGTAATGGCTAATGACACACACGAGTATCCCTCGATAAGGAGAGTGATTGCAGAATACTTGGGATTAGAT
>Ga0190369_1000103_pt1 | contig 11763 bp, 11 predicted proteins | sample 4872181213_MG_FD_165051 | JGI IMG/M metagenome (GOLD analysis project Ga0190369, IMG submission 165051) | Hydrothermal vent microbial mat bacterial communities from Southern Trench, Guaymas Basin, Mexico - 4872-18-12-13_MG | ecosystem: Environmental > Aquatic > Marine > Hydrothermal vents >... | reverse complement strand
TTACAGAAGTTCCTTCCAACGGGTTTTCGGTGATTTTGAGTCTTGCAACGATAAACACAACCGTCGTCGATCTGCTGGGAAATTACATAGAGGACGGAAAGTGCGCTGCTGCACTTCATAGAGCATCAGATATGACATACCTAGATGGCGTGTACATCAAGGGCGGGAGGATCATTTTCGAGAACGTAAGGGCGGAGGAATACTTATTGAAGATAACAGTTTACGAGCCGCAACTTTATGGACCATTCAACGTGTCGCTAAATGCAACAATCGAGAATGAACGAAAAATGAAGATCGTACTTCCCTTAGGGCTCTTGAGAATCAACATTACTGATGTTAACGGGTTGCCGATGGATGGTGTCGAGGTGGAAGCTGAGAGCGTGAATACTGATACCATTTACAGATTTGGGCCGGATACTACGAATGTTAATGGTGTTTGTGAGTTTAGTGGTGTACTTGTCAGGACTGAGATATCAGGCGGGGAAAGTGTTGAATGGCAGGTTACGATAAGGATAAACACGCCATTTGGGTGGAATCCTCCGTATATCGTGGGTGGAATTGTAATAAGCGGAAGCACATATACATTAAATGAGACGCTGGATGTCACGGATACTGTGTTTCATATGATAACAAATGATGATCCTCCGATGAATGCTTCATCTGCGCTTCTCTACTTAGAGTCGATGTCGGGTTACTGGAAGGGACATTCTTTAAGGGTGAGGGCAAACGCGACTGGACATGTTGTACTACGTCATCTACCCGTTGGAACCTACAACATCACGATTGAGTGGCTAGAAAAAACTTGGCCCCTACTAAACTCCACCGACGTACTGATACAGGACAATAGGAAATTGACTGTGATTCTGGGCGTAATGATAGGTGGGTCCGTGGAGTCGATAATGGAACAAACTGGCGATGAGAACTTATTTGTATGTTACTGGAGCGATAGTCTCCTGATTAATATTACATTTTTCATAAAAACGGGAAAGGGAGAGGTTATCAATATAAGCGGGGGAGCGCTCAACTGGACACTTATAGACAGAGCTAGTGGAAATATTGTTCTTCTGGGGCAGTTAAGTGAAGAGAATAGTGTCTATCGATTGTACTTGAACACGGCTCAGGTTAGTGTTGGAAACTACACAATAAGGATCACCGGATATAAGGAGGGATGTCCGACTCCTGATGCTCTTGAGTTGTACCTTTTTGTGGAACCCGTGCCTACTGATCTAGTAGTTGAAGAGGGCGGGATTTACCACGTAGAGGAGGGTACCGATCGTCTCGCCGTAAGGGTGTGGTATGTGGATTTATTGCATGGCACAAATGTGAGTGATGCCCGTGTCACCTTAATATACAACGGAACCGAGTATCCGATGGTTCGTGGTGGATCGGGGGCGTATGAATGTAGAATACCTGTTGCCAATTTGAAAGCTGGCGATGTAGTCAAAATTGTTGTCACCGCCGAGAAGGAGAATTTCGAGACAAAGAGCGCTGAACTGACCATATCAATAACTTGGAGGTCCGTAAAAATACTATATTGGCGGATGCCACTGCCAGTATTTCTTACAATGATAGGATCCTTAGTTGGTGTTTCTACAATTGCATCGACTTATTTCGTAATAAAGAGAAAGCGGACACCTGTTGTTCTTAGGATTATGGGGAAAGTTTCCAAATATGTCAATAAGGGAAGGGCAGTGCCCTTAAAACTCGCAGATCCTTTGAGATCTAGAGATGAAATTATCAAGGGAATGATTAATGAGAGGTTTGAGAGCTTCGATCTGGAACCCCCTCAGACGGTTGAGATCGTAGGTGAGCAGGAATACGGATGATATCTTCTGGTTTTCTCTTTCTTCTCACTTTATTGTCTCATGCGAATTAAAGTTGACCAAAAATTGGAAGAATATATGTTCATTGAAAAATTACCTTCTACGAGGTTCAAATATTGATCTGGAAACCGTTAGTTTCAATATTTCAGGCGTCCCTTGAGCAAATACCCATGTTTTTGCATCTCTGTAATACCTTTCGACATCAAAGTCCTCAATAGTTCCATATCCACCTAATGTGGTAACGGCGATATCCACCGCCTTTAACAGAACCCTCGACGCAAGTTCCTTAGCCATGGCGCTTTCTTTTGCCACATTTTCGCCCTTATCATACATCCACGCGGCTTTGTACACCAGTAACCTTGCAGCCTCGAGATCCGCGAGCGCCTCCGCTATCGGGAAACTGATCGCCTGGAACTCATAGAGAGACCTTCCGAACGCCTTCCTCTCCTTGGCGTACTCTATTGCCTTATCGAGCGCCGCCCTCGCAAGTCCAAGATATCCCGCGGCCAGAGATATCCTGCACCGGTGAAGGGTCCTAACGGCGTATCCTAGGCCTCTTCCCTCCTCTCCGATCAGGTTCTCTTTCGGAACCCTGCAGTTCTCGAATATTACCTCGAATGGGCGGTGGCCTCTCAGACCCATGGGTATTAATTCCTTCCCTAAACGCACTCCAGGGCCCTTCTCGGCAACAAACAGGCTTATACCGCGAGCGCCTTTTTCTGGAGATGTCTTAGCCGTTATCACGAAGTACTGTGCCTCGTCTGCAAAGCTGATGTACCACTTTCTTCCGTTAATTACGTACTCATCGCCATCCGCCTCCGCAGTTGTAGTTATAGCGGCGGCATCCGAGCCGCAATGGGGTTCTGTCATTGCAAAGGCGAATATTTTCCCCTCTTGGGTCAGCTTGGGAAGAAACTCCTTTTTCTGATTCTCCGTACCGAACAGGATCGAACTTCCACTCAGTTCTCCTATTTCGACAAGAATACCACATGCGCCATTGAAATACGCTATTTCTTCAGCTATTGCAGTAAACCCTAAAACTCCCATTCCTTTCCCGCCATACTCTTTCGGGAAACTCGTCGCCTGGAATGCATTCGGCGGGTTGTATATCTTTTCGATCAACTCATCGGGAATTTTGTTCTTTTTCTCAATTTCGGGCACAAGCGGTCGGATTTCCTTCTCAGCGAATTCACGTACCTTCTTCTTCAATTCCAATATTTCCGGAGGCAACTCAAAGAGAGACACTATTGACACCCCAACTAACGCCAATATGGCTAAAGGATAGTATGAGAATCACATCATAAGTGTGAAGGTTTCCAGAAGAAAGTATTATCTTCCGTTTATCGGACTATCGCTGGGAAAAAATGAGCACTTTCGTAATTTCCTTGCGAGATGCGTTAGTGCAAAAAGAGAGTGTTGAAGAAGGTGGGGAGAACATGCCATGATTTATTCATATTTGTATATCTAGTTGCCGGGCGATTGAGCGAAGCCTTTCGAGCACTTTAAATTCCAATGCTAATCTCTCCAACCTATCTCTATTAATCAAGTGCATGGAATTACTCAAAATGGCCATTACGTCCTTCTCATCTCTATTACTCAAGTAATATGTCAATTTTGCGATTATCAGGTCCTCAGGTCCTTGCAACCATCCCTCGACGCCAAAGATCTTCATTCTTCGTCTTCCCTCGAATGCCAATTCATTAAGCCTTGTATACACGCCTTGTGCGTCTATCCAGAACGCCTCGTTCTTTTGAAAAATCGAGAAGTGACTTTTTTCTCTTAATGCTGTAATAATTTCCTTCTTTCCACCTAAAATTTCAAAACCATGTCTTTCGACGCATCTCACGAAACTCTCAATAACCTCCTCATCTTCCTCCGAAATTCGCAATATAACGTCGACATCCGCCGTCGATCGCGGCTCTCCATAATATATTGCTGCAATTCCTCCCACTATCACATAGTCGATGCCGCAGTCCTCGAGCATCCGTATGCACTTTTTCAGGAAATCTTCCATGCTCATATGGCTCCCCGTGCTCTCATCCACCTTTCGCGCAATATCCTTTTAGCCTCCTCATATGAACATCCCATCTCGCTCATTATCCGCTCTACCTGTATTTTTACGACAGTATCGGTTATTTCCGCTGCAATTTTCAACCTTTCTTCTGGTGTTAACCGGATCTTTCTCTTTTTCAAGCTTTTGGCATAACTTTTGAGCCTATCTGACAGTTCCACTTTATCCACCAGCGTTTCTTGTTCTTTTTAGGATCTTCTTCAAAATTTCCAGAAGCCTCATGATATCCTCCCTATACACCTATAATCTCTCTCTACGCTTTTTATAAAGCCGTGATAAAAGTTGGCATGAAGCCTCCCGGCGACCGCAAATAGTTTTCCTAACTCTGTAATCCCCTTCTCCTCGGCTAGCCTTTTTACAATTTCGCTATAATCCCTATGAGTGTAATGGGGCCAGCCCTTCAATTCTCCTATTGCGTTGAGCAATGATGCAATCGCACCCCAATATTTTTCCGATGCCTGAACGATATCTCCGGTCTTGAGCGGAGATTCTGCCTCATTTAAATACTTTTGGTGCAATTCGACATACGCGTCAGCACGAGTTCTGGGATCTGCGTCCTCCAGCACTTTTTCAACTATGTACTCTTCTAACTGCTTGCCGAGGGACTTGGCTCTTTTTCTCAGTACTTCAACCAAAGACCTTAGAAGTGTTATCGAGACGGTCATGCTCTTACCTCTTAAGTCAACATTACTCTCATAATGATAAAATGTTGCCACGCATTCATAAACCAGATGATCTTTATCAATTATGCAAAGGAGTGGTAATCGTTATACGTTTCAGCACTCTTAAGATGAACCATAACTGCTAATATCGTCAAATAGCCTGATATGGGGTGTTTTTCGTGAAGGCGATCGGGATCCTTGGATCTCCTAGGAGGATAGGGAATTCTGCGAAGATGCTGGATGCGACGTTAAAGGTTCTTAGCGATAACGGGTTTGAGACCGAAGTTGTGTATCTGGCGGAGAAGAAGATAGGATACTGCTTGGGTTGTGGAACATGTCTGATGAAGGGCGAGTGTTTCCAAAGGGACGATATGGACGAGATAAGGAAGAAGATGGAGGAGAGCAATGTGGTGATCTTAGCGTCCCCCATGTACTACCTCAATGTGACGGCGCAAATGAAGACGTTCATTGATAGGATGCTCGCATACGGTCATCGGCCGACGCTGACCGGAAAATACGGTGGGAGCATCGTTGTGTATGCGGGTGTCGGCGATCCGAAAGCGGTTGCGGATTACCTTAACATGGTCCTGAGAGCGTGGGGGATCATCCCCGTTGGATATGCGATAGGTTTCGGTGTTCTCCCGGGGGAAGTCAAGGAGGAGCATCTTAAAGAGGCGGAGAACCTCGGAAGGAGAATATTGAGGGCCATTGAGGAGGGATACAAGCCGGAGGTTGACGAAAGGGGGCGTAAACTTCAGGAGCAACTGCTTAAGCTGATAAGTGATTATAGGCATATTCTGAAGGCCGACTACGAGTTCTGGAAGAAGAAAGGAGTCTTAAAGTAAATGTACTATGCTGGGATGATTTGACAGAAGCAAATATATCTCCTTGGCCGCATCCTTATCTCCCACAAATCCTCACGTGAGCGATGATGGAAGGCGAAGTACTAGGAACCCTGATGGCGATATTGGCATCGCTTTCGTGGGCGACCGCTGCAGTGCTTTACAGGAAAGCATTGATGAGGTTTTCAAATCCGCTCATCACAAACGGGCTTCGCGTTCCACTTGCGATTCTGACTCTTTTGCTCATTGCGTTTGTAATGACCGGGGCAGAGCCCATCATATACCTTCTAACTCATACCGACGTGTTACTATTGGTGTTTGTTGCGACACTCATTGCAAACGTCGTTGGGGATACCTTGTACTTGGTTGCAATAAGGAATGTCGGAGTGTCAACGGGATATCCCCTCTCGTACACTTATCCTCTGATGGTTGCGGTGCTCGCCGCAGTTTTCCTCAGGGAACACATATACCTCTCACTGATTGCGGGGACGGTTATTGCCATTTTGGGGGTGTGGCTTCTCTCTCAAAAGCCAAGCGGTAACAATGAGAGCGAAATTGGGAGGTACAGTTTCGCGGCGGGAGTGGTCGCAGCACTGGGCGCATCTCTGTCCTGGTCCGTTGCAATTGTGGTACTGAAGGTTGTTGTGATGGGTGCGGATCCAATAGCCGCGGCAATCTTCAAACTTATCTTCATACTTGTGCTGGTATCGCCGGTGATGCTGGTTAAGCATGAAGAGGTAAGGAGAAACGTTGATAAGAGAACACTGATGTTCGCAATGGCCGGTGGAATCTTCGGTATAGGCGTAGGAGACTGGTTCCTTTATGTGAGCCTTAAGATGATAGGTGCGGCGAGAGCTGCCGCTCTCACAACTTCAGCGCCTCTTCTGTCATTGATTCTGGCGGTATTGATACTTAAGGAGCGCGTCGTGGTGCGGCAGGTCTTCGGAACGGTTCTCGTGGTGACGGGTGTGCTGATGGTTGTCCTGAAACCGTTCTAAGCGGCTGTCATTTGGCAAAATTGATGGGTTTATATATGATCCTGTGGAGAAACAAAAATGGTGAATCTGATGCAGAATTTGAAGAAACAATTCTTGCAGTTGCTTGAGAAGGATAAAGAGTTTCGATACACTGTGGCTGGATATCTTGGAATCTCTGAGATGATGAAAAGATTTGACGCTACTCAGGAGGAAATTAAGAAGCTACGTGAAGATTTTAATACTATGCGAGCGGAAGTAACGCGAATATGGGAAGAAATGCGATTGCTTCGCGAAGAACAAAGAAGACTACGCGAAGATTTTAATAAAATGCTCGAGGTGGTGAAGACTCTACAGGAGGATGTCAGAGTTCTTAAAGGGGATGTTGCAACTTTAAAAAATGGCCATAAGAGGTTAGAGAGGGAATTGACTAAAGTATGGGTTGCTCTCACGAGAAGCTTTGAAATCATAAGGATGTTCGCAGGAAGAGCATACGAAAGTTTTGTGAGATCCATAATGTCTGATTATCTCATAGCACGAGGGATCATGCCCGAAAGTGCGCGGTTAAGGAGAATTGTAATTGATGGCGAAGAGATAAATTTATTTCACGAGGACCCTCCGATTGTGGGTGAGGTTACCGCACGGGTGGAAGATGTAGGAGAATTGGACAAACTTATGCGCAAGGTGGAGGTTGCTAGGAAGAAGTACGGGCGTGAACCCTACAGGATACTCGTAGCGCTGACCGCAACGAAGAGCATCGCGAAAGACTTACAGAGGAGGGCAAAGGAGTTGGGAGTAGAACTAATAGTTGGGAGATACATATGATAACTCCAAACAAGCCTCTTCAATTATAATTCTCCGTCATCAATGTTTAATTTTCCTCCAGACGGCTTCAACGAGTTTCTTCACGTGTTGTAGCGCCCTTGCAACATCGTTTCTGTCTGCCTCGTTCTCATAAAAGTTCTTGTGCATAGAATCAGCTATTAACCATGAATCCCTTACCCAATCGCCTAGTTCTCCCGCAAGAATTGATTTGTACTGCCAAAGTTCAACGTGCCTGGTGAGAACCTTCTTTTCTTTCCAGAATGCATAGGCCTTAACCGCGAGAGCTGCAGCGTTCCATATTTTCTCGCTGGCTTGTCTAAGATTTTCCCTTTTTAATTCGTTCTCTGCCCACTCAAGAAGTTCTCGAGCGGCTTCAATGTACTTTTCCGCCCTGCTTTCAGGATCTACTTCCTTAATGACAAGATCGGTGAGCATCTCCTCTATCGATCTTCCGTTCCTCTCAGCACGACGACGTAATTCTTCGAAAACAACATTAGGAACAGAGATGCCTAGCATCATTGATCCCTGTAGTAATTTTCCCGCTCCGATACTATTAACTCCTTGCTTTGGAATTTCCTTAAGAAAATGCTTAGAGATTTTGAAATGAGTGGATTTCCATTAAATGCTCATATTGCTGTGAGTACTGTCCTCTTGACGAACTCCTTGACGAGCACAAGATCATCTATGTAAACGAATTCGTTGGGACCGTGTATATTGTTATCCCCGCGAAGTGCGCCGAACTGCACCACCGGCATCCTATCAATGAGGTATGCTCCATCGGTTCCACCTAACTCGACAAGGATCTTCGGTTCTCTACCCAAAATGTCTCCTAGGATCCGTTTAAACGTCTCAATCACATGTTGATCCGTCGTAGCCCACGCGTCCATGAGAGGTCCTATCTTAATCTCCACGTCGATTCCATGCCTCTTAGCAAATTCCTCTATCCTGCGCTTGAGGTCCAAAGCCGCGTCCTTGGCTCTTTCCTCAGGAATGGTCCTCCTATCAATGATGAGCGTGCATTCTCCAGGGATTACGTTCGGTGCGACACCTCCCCTTATCATGGTGACACTTACTCTTCCGGGAACCTTCTCGTAAAATTCGGGGGCATCGTACTTTGAAACCACCGTTCTCTCCAGCTCCTTTCCAAATTCCTCAACAAATGAGACAACCTTTGCGGCGGCATATATCGCATTCTTCCCCTTAAACGGATACGCCGAGTGCTCCTGTTTCCCCTTAACCGTCACCTCTAATCTAGCAACCCCTGATGCACCTATGAACAAACCCTCGGGTCCGCTGTCCAATACGACCCCGATGTCCCCCGTTATGCTTCTGTAGAATTCCTCGGACTCTCCTGTCTCCTCCCCTCCCGAGACTATCAGCACCGGGAAGATCTTCGGTTCCAAACCCTCGTCGATGACCTCCTTGAACGCCGTCAACGCAGCCGCAATTCCGGACTTGTCATCAGATGCCCCCCTTCCGTAAACCTTTCCCTCCTTGATGATCGGTGTGAAGGGATCGATGGTCCAGCCCTCCCCTGGAGGAACTACGTCATAATGTGTGAGAAATATCACCTTCTTGCCCTCTCGAGGAGCGTTAGGCAGAGTTATCTTCAGATGCGGGAGCCCCCTTCGGTCCACCACTCTTTCGGTAACACATCCTATGCGTTTAGCCTCCTCCTCGACGACCTTCACAATCTCATCGAAGTTTTTGTGCTCATGGGATGTCGTGTTGATCGACACGAGTTTTTTGAGGAGTTCCACCATATATTCTACCGACAAGGGCATCACCTAATAGTTTATTGAAACCACAAACGCTGGAAACCTTTAACAAATATTTCGGATAATAACCGTATTTTTACAGGTTTCTAAATCTGCGATAAATAACGCTAATCCCTGCGTTCTCGATGCTCTGACAATAATCTTTCGGCAACGTCTGAGAGGTAGAAGATTATCGGCCATAATGTTTTATAGCGGATATTGGAAGAACATACTCGGTGATATTTGATGAAGGCCATTGAGAAGGTCAGGCGAAAATTTGCACCTTATCCCCCTAGGGAGCTCATGAGGAAACTTGGACTTAAGGAGGGGGATACTGTAGTTTATAAAATCAAGGATGAAAAACTCGTAGTGGAACCTGTGGAAAATCCCTTTAAGTACGCCTTAAGGGTAAAGAAATGGGCGAAAATGAAAGCCAAGGAACTGGAGGAGTTTTCCAAGAAAATGCAAATGGAGTTTATTGGAGGAAGAGAGTAATTTTTGATACAACATACCTCCTTCCAGTTCTAAGAATAGAGTATGAATATTCGATAGAAGCATTCGTTAGTGCAACGAAAACTAAGGAAAGTATTTCAGGACGTTTAAAGGATCTAACAGCATCTACTACTGAGGGGCTGCTTGGACTAACTGGTTACACTAAACTTGTTTAAGGCGATCACATTAACTAAATGAGGGGGCTCCGATTTGCGAAAGATGTCGGTTAAGATAGTGTGGTTCGATAGCATGGGGGCCAAGAGCAGTTGTATACTCGTCGAGACTCCTGATGTCAAGGTACTTGTGGATCCGGGGGCCGCAGAACTGCAACCCAAATTTCCCCTACCCGATGAACTCAAGGCCTACTTTAACCGCAGGGCGCACGAGGAGATAGAGCGCGCAGCATCGAATGCCGATATCGTCATTATAACTCACTATCACTATGACCATCATACTCTTCCATCCAACAGTATGGTCAACGCCGACGTTCTTTACGGGGGAAAACTAATCCTCGCGAAAAATCCAAATATCTACATAAATGGGTCACAGTGGGATCGCGCAAGACTGTTCTTCAGGGAAATATTCGAGAGGTTCGGTGGCAGGAGCCTGAAGGATGAGATGATCGAGCCTGAGGAGGTGGAGTTCCCGGATCCCATGGAGAGCCTCCCGCTTGCGTCCAGCAGGGACTATGGCGATTACAGCGCGCGTAAGAGGGAGTTACTCGAGAAGGGAAGAAAATGGTTCCAAAAGTTGTGTGAGACGTGGAGATCGGAGAAATGGGTTCCAGAGGTTAAATTTCAGAATCTCGAAGTAAAGTTCGCGGATGGGAAGGAGTTCAGGTTCGGGGATACGATTATTAGGTTCTCGAATCCAATGTTTCACGGAATGGAGTTTGACAGACTAGGTTGGGTTCTCGCAGTCGTGATAGAGCACGCGGGGGAGAAGTTGCTCTATACGTCTGATCTTCAGGGTCCGGTGATAGAGGACTACGCCGCTTGGATAATTGACGAGAGGCCGGACCTTCTCATCGTCGACGGACCTCCAACGTACCTCTTCGGGTACATGCTGAACAGGATAAACCTAGGGAGGGCGGTGGAGAACATGTGCCGGATAATAAGGGAATCCGATGTCAAACTCATAATTTATGATCACCATCTGCTGAGAGATGCGAAGTACAGGGAAAGAGTCGGCGAAGTGTATGATGTTGCAAGGAAAGAGGAGAAGAAGGTGTTAACGGCGGCGGAATTATTGGGGGAGGAACCTATTGCCGATAGAGCGCTGAAGTGGAAAGAAGATGAAGAGTCCCTCAAAAGATATATGCATGAGATCGGGTTAAGTTCTGACAAAGACTAAACTCGTCAGTGAGGAGTTTCTCCGAAGGGATTTCCGTAGTTCAGGATGTTCTCAAGGATCTGCTTATGTCTCGGAACCGCGTATCCGTTGCGCTGAAGCCGCTCCCTCAGCTTCTCTATCATACCCGGGATGTCCAGTTCGAGGGGACAAGCGAGTGTGCATTTCCCACAGAGTGTGCATGCAAAGGCGGGTCCCGCGCATTTTTCAAGCCCCTCAGTGAATGCTGTGAGAATAATGCCGATACCTCCAACGTACCTGTAGCCGTAGGTTCCACCGATGGTTCTGTAAACGGGGCAAACGTTAAGACAGGATCCGCACCGCACACATATCAACGCATCCCTAAAATCGGGGTCCTGCAGCATTTTCGTCCTACCGTTATCTAAGAGTACCAGATGTACCTCCTTGGGACCGTGCACGCCGATGGTTAGGACGAACTCCACATCTCCGGTTCTGCTGGGGCCAGTGATGAGCGAAATGTAACTCGGCATCAATTGACCCGTAGCGAATACGGGTATAAGGCGTGAGACGATGAACGCGTCCTCTACGGTGGGGTTCAACTTCTCAATTCCCGCAACGCATATATGTACTGGTGGTGCGTTTGTTACAAACCTTCCGTTTCCCTCATTTGTTATCAAAAATATAGTTCCGGTATCAGCGGCGATCGCGTTCGCTCCCGAAATTCCGATATCCGCCTTAAAGAACTTCTCCCTGAGAACTTTTCTCGCTGCCATTGTTATCGCTGGAATTTCAGGCGGTACATTCTCCCCTAAGATACTAGAAAACATATCTGCAATCCTCTTCCTCGGAATATGTATTGCTGGCGCAACCAAGTGTGAAGGCTTCTCCTTAAGTTGCTGTATTATGAATTCTCCCAGATCGGTCTCTACAACCTCTATACCACGCGATTCTAACACGTTGTTGAGATCTATTTCCTCGGTCGTCATGGATTTGGATTTCACAACAA
>Ga0190369_1000099_pt1 | contig 12030 bp, 9 predicted proteins | sample 4872181213_MG_FD_165051 | JGI IMG/M metagenome (GOLD analysis project Ga0190369, IMG submission 165051) | Hydrothermal vent microbial mat bacterial communities from Southern Trench, Guaymas Basin, Mexico - 4872-18-12-13_MG | ecosystem: Environmental > Aquatic > Marine > Hydrothermal vents >... | reverse complement strand
GAACAATAGTATCACTAGATATATATGTTGTTTCTTTAATTTTATTTAATGATGTGTAATTATTCATTTTTTTCTTTTGTAATATTTGTGGTAATATAACAAACATATCCTCTATTTCGTATGCATTTTCAGCCTCATCTTCTGTCATTAATTCTTCATGCGTTTTTTCTCCAGGCCTTTTTCCAACTATCTCTATTTTAATTTCTTCTGGTTTATATCCATATTTTGGCGCTAATTCTTCAACCAAAACTTCTGCCAAATCTTTTATATTGATGGCTGGCATCTTAAGTATAAATATTTCCCCACCCTTTGCTATCATAGTAGCTTTGAGAATAAGCTCCACAGCTTGTGAAATCTTCATAATAAATCTCGTCATATTAGGTTCTGTTATAATAATAGGTCCTCCATTCTTTATTTGTTTCTCAAATAATGGGATAACAGATCCCCTAGAATAAAGAACATTTCCAAACCTTACACATGAAAAGGCTGTTTTTCTATTTCCTTTATATAAGTTAGCGGAAATTGTTAACCTCTCTGCTAATAACTTTGTAGCACCCATTACGCTAACAGGATTAACTGCTTTATCTGTACTTATAGTTATGAATTTCTCGACTTCTTCATCCATTGCGACTTCTATCAGGTTTTGAGTTCCAATTACATTTGTTTTTACGGCTTCAAATGGATTGTATTCACATAGGGGAACGTGTTTTAAAGCTGCGGCATGGAATACAATATCTACATTTTCTATAGCTCTTTTTAGTCGATCTTTGTCTCTTATGTCTCCAATAAACAGTCTAAGTTTGTCTGATTTTATTTCTTGTTCTAGGTCATATAAGCCAGTTTCGTTTATATCTAGCACTCTTACCGCTTTTGGTTCAAACTCTAGAACCTTTTTAACTATTTTGCTACCTATTGAACCAGCGCCTCCAGTTACGAGAATTATTTTATTTTTATAAAACTCCCTAATATCTTCCATGTCTATCCCTCCTCAAAGAATTTAAAGAATTCCCTAATACTGTTAGCTATGTAATCTAATTCATTTTTTGTCATATGAGGATACATTGGCAGAGTTAAAACTTGAGATGATATTTCTTCAGTTACAGGTAAGCTAATATCTAAATAACCCAATTTTCTGAATATTGTATATTTATGAACAGGATAAAAATAAATCCTTGTTGAAATACCTCTACTAAACAGAAAATTCATTAATGAATCTCTGGCCTCTTTTCCATTTAATATCCTTATTGTATATAGCTGATAAACTGCAAAGTAATCTTTTGGTTCTATTGGAAGTTTTATTCTACTAATATTCTGTAATTTCTTGTTTAAATATTTAGCGTTTTTTCTACGCATTTTAATTAGCTTATCCACTTTTTTTAGTTGAGATAGCCCTAATGCTGCAAGTATTGTGGATAACCTCCAGTTGTAACCAATCATAACATAATCCACGTTTGGGCTATAAGTAAAGTAATTTCCTGAAGTGACTCTTCCATAAGAGACAATGAGTTTTAATCTCTCGTAGATTTTTTTGTTGTTAGTTACAACGCAACCACCTTCGCTTGTGGTAAATATTTTGTTTTGGCAAAAACTGAATATTGCCGAGTCTCCAAAAGTGCCAACATACTTGTCTTTTACCTTCGCTCCAAAGGCTTCAGCGGCGTCTTCTATCAATATTAAATTATAATCTTCGGCAATCCCCTTGAGCTCTTTAATTTTACAAGGCATTCCTCCATAGTGTATTGGAATTATTGCTTTAGTTTTTTTAGTTATTTTTTCTTTTACATCTTCGGGATCTAATCCTAAAGTTTCCTCTTCAATATCCGCAAAAACTGGTTTTGCACCTACATATAATGGAGCATATGCAGTTGCTATAAACGTAAATGACGGTACAATTACCTCATCTCCCGGTTTGAAATCATAAGCGATCATTAATGCATGAAGAGCAGAACCTCCAGAGTTGAATGTTACACAGTATCTTGCACCAACATATTCTGCTATTGCTTTTTCGAATTCTTCTATTTGTTTTCCAAGGCACCAATGCATTCCAGATCGAATTACTTCCTCAACAGCTTTTATGTCCTCCTCATCCCAATAAATCTTGAACAAAGGAATTTTCATTACTCAATCTCCTCCAGCAGTTTTTTAATTTCCTCTTCCGTTAATTTTCTAACAATCTTTACTGGAATTCCAAAAGCCACCGTATTGTCTGGAATATCTTTATTCACGAAACTAAATGCCCCAACAATAGCATTTTCCCCTATTGTTACTCCTGGCATTATCACGCTATGACTCCCAATCCGGGCATTTCGTCTAATTGTTACTTGACCTTTTTTGCCATCTATCGTTGATTCAGAATATATTGAACAATGAGAACCAATTTGAACGTAGTCTTCTATGATTACTCCATATTTTGCATTAATGTATGTAAATGCCCCTATATCTGTATATTTTCCAAGTTTGAGTCCCTCAGGATATTGAACCATCCAATTCCACTTTGTTAATTTTCCATGCTCTATTTTTGGATGTTCCCAGGTTTTGAATCTTTTATTTATCATATCCATCCACCCACTATCCTGTAGTCTAGCTGAAAATCCATTATTCTGGATTTAAACGTTATTACTTTTGCAATAGATTTTTGTCAATCACAATATTAGCAAGAATATTGACGATTCTTTCTGAAGCTTTCCCATCGCCCCACAGGTTTTTTACAGATTTTACCTTTTTTCTGAAGTTTTCGTCATATATTGCTTTCAGGATAGCCTTCTTGATGTCTTCCTTATTATAGTCAACATCTATAACATTCCCCACTCTCAATCTGCCTTTTTGTCTTGTGCCTATGTTGACAACTGGAAGGCCAAAAGAAGGAGCTTCGATTATTCCACTGCTGGAGTTCCCCACCATTACGCTAGCAACATTCATCAAACTTAGGTAGTCCCTTCTTGGCAGACTTTTATATGCTCTTATAAACGGATATTTTTGCTCATACTCTTTTATGATCTTTATCATTCGCCGTCCGCCTGCGTCAGCATTGGGATATATAACTATAGTTTGAAGCTTGAGCTCAGCTATTGCTTCCAACGTTTCTCGTATTTGGTTTGGTGCTTCATCAACTTCAGTAACAACGGGGTGTTGAATTAAAAGGATTATTGGCTTCAACAAGTCGAGGTTGTATCTCTCTGCAATTTCTTCTGGGGGAATTAAATTTTCAAATATGTCATCAAGTCCTGGAGCTCCTACCACAAAAATCCTAGAGGGATCCTCTCCCATAGAGATTAATTTTTGTCTGGCTTCTTCAGTAGCTACAAAGTGGAGATGCGCAAGTTTACTTATTGCGTGTCTAAATCCCTCATCCACGCTACCAGAAGTTTCTCCACCATGAAGATGGACGATTAAAATATTCATGCAAGTAGCTGCGATAGCCCCAGCCAGCATTTCTCCTCTGTCTCCGAGAAGGATAAGGATATCTGGCTTAAGATCCTCAAAAACTTCAGATAATTTTATGATTGTATTGCCTATATACCTAGCCATGCCAGCTCCAGTGTCCTCTCTATTTAATGTATCTAACTTTGCATATATTCTGAACCCATCTTTCTCAATTTCCCTTATAGTATATCCAAATTCATCCGATAGATGCATTCCAGTTGCTATAATGTATAAGTCTAACTTTGGATGAGCGTTGATTCTTCTGAGCAGTGGTCTTAATATTCCATATTCAGCTCTAGTGCCGGTCAGTACGGCAATCTTACGCTTCATTCGACATCCCACCAATAGATTAGTTCATCTACTTCAATATTTCTCCTTGCTCTTCTCCCTATAATCTCATTATAACATTTAGGGGATAACCCAATTCCAGGCCGTTTAAATGTTAACATGTCTTCAGTTATGATTGTTCCTTTGGGTATATTAACTCTGGCGACTATGCTTCTTCTTGCGACTTTTCTGATTTCTATTTCCTCGGGAGTGGGCCTTTTTATTCCATCTCCTAAGGCTTTTTCAATTAGTCTTATTGCGCTAATCATTTCTTTTAGCTCCTCTGGATTGAGTGATGCCTTGTGGTTTGGCCCAGGTAGATTCTTATCTAAAGTAAAATGCTTTTCAATGACGACCGCTCCAAGTGCTACAGCTGCTATCGGAGCATAAATTCCTAGGCTATGATCAGAAAACCCTACAGGCAATTTAAATGCTTCTTTAAGAGTCTGAATTGCTCTCAAATTTAAACTTTCAAATTTTGCAGGATAGCTAGTTATACAGTGTAAGAGTATTATGTCTTCATTTCCAGCATTTTTTATTGTGTTTATAGCCTCCTCTATTTCCCCCAAAGTTCCCATTCCAGTGGATAGAATTATTGGTTTTCCTTTTTCTGCTAAATATTCTAGAAATGGTAAGTTTGTTAAATCGGTTGAAGACACTTTAAAAGCTGGAACTCCAAGTTCATCAAGAAAATCCGCACTTTCAAAGTCAAAGGGAGTTGATAAGAATAATATTTCTTTTTCTCTGGTGTACTCATACAGTTCTCTGAATTCGTCTTCGCTAAGTTCAAGTTTTTTTATCATGTCATATTGGGATTCGTTTAATTCTGTGTTTTTGATTTGGTAGTCAGCTTTTGGGGCATCTCTTGTAACGACATTTTCAGCTTTAAAGGTTTGGAATTTTACAGCATCAGCTCCAGCATCTTTTGCAACATCTATTAGTCTTTTTGCTAGTTCAATATCACCATTATGATTTACTCCAGCTTCAGCAATTATAAAACAAGGCTCTCCATCTCCTACTAATCTATCACCTATCTTAACCTTTTTCATTCCAATTCCCCTCTAATTTTCATTAAGGCTTCCATAAAGTAATAATCTCCCCATATTAAGCATTCATCAACTCCAATACCTGCTGGTTTATGAAAACATCCGTGTTTTAATATACCATCTTCATTTTCGTTAGCTAAATAATGTTTACTAAGAGAGTTTAAAATTCTTATAGCTATTTCTTTAAATTTTTCTTGTCGACTAAGGCTAGATAACGTAAGCAAACCAGAACTTGCTATTGCCGCGGCAGAGCTATCCTTGACAGATTTTTTTGGATCATTAAAGTCCCAATAAGGAATATAATCCTTCGGTAGATATTTTATAAAGTAATCTGCAAGTTTTTCAGCAGTCTTTAGAAATATCTTATCTTTTGTTGTTTTATACGCTAAAGTAAATCCATATATTGCCCAAGCTTGCCCTCTCGACCAGCAGGATTCATTGCTATATCCTTGAACTGTAACTTTTCTGAGAATATTTCCAGTGTTTAAATCAAAATCTACTACGTGGATTGTAGAGTAGTTCTCTCTAATAAATTCCTCAATTGTTCGTATAGAATGTGTGTAAGCCACATCGTAATATACGCTATCACCTGTCTCCTCAAACGCCCACCAAAGTAACGGAATATTCATCATAACATCTATAATAGTTCTTCCAACTTTTCTTCCATCTATATCTACAATATAATATATAAACTTAGATTTCTTATGAAGTAGCGTTGAAAGGGTTTTAGCAGCGTCTAATGAAACTTGTCTCAAATATTCATCACCAGTAACCTCATAACCCAAAACGAAAGATGGATAAAATAGAAAACCTAGATCAAACGTCTTATCAAATCTTCTTCCTTCTAAACGTTTAGCCCAAGAATAAGCCATTTTTTTATACTTCTTGTTATTCGTCATTTTATAACATAACCAAAGTAGACCAACCCAAAAACCACCAGTCCAGTAACCATCTTTTGTAGTTATCCATTTTCCACTTTTAGTTATATGCGGAAAGTCCTTTAGACATTCAATATTTCTATCGACTTTAGTCAGTATAACTTTTGGGATATCACTTCTTTCCATATTTTTTCATTAGAAGTTCTGCTAATAAAAAGTCTATTTCATTATCGATATCAATACTTCTTTCGGGAGGCATGATGTATGGGATCGTTTTTTGACAGTAAAAACTTCTATATCTACGTAAAATTTTAGGTGTAGATATATATATAGCTCCATTTGGCGTGTATACCTTAGGTAAGTCTTGTCTTCTTTTTTTTAGGTATTCCTCTCCAAAAATAGATTTTAAATAACCATTTTCAATTTTGAAACTCCAATATGGCGAATGTTCAATCTCACAAACACTTACAACGGACTCACAATCACTTTTTATAAATAACTCTATAGCGTTATCAATATCTTGAGCGTTACGTAATGGTGAAGTTGGCTGTAGTAAGACTACAATATCTGGTTCAAAGTCTTGAGCTTTAAGGACATCTAAAACATGTAGAATAACATCTATAGTAGGTGTATCGTCTTTTGCTAACTCTAATGGTCTTTTTATAATCTCAGCACCATATTCGATAGAGATCTTGGCAATTTCATTATCTTCTGTAGATACTATAGTTCTACTAATATATTTTGACTTTAGTGATTCTCGAATAGTGTAGTAAATCAATGGTCTCCCATTAAGTATTCTAAGATTTTTTCTTTTTATTCCTTTACTACCTCCACGAGCGGGAATAATCGCTAACACTTCCATGTTGTTTGATTTTTTACTTCACAATTTAAACGTTTAATCTTTTCTTCATGTTTTATTGAAAATTAGCGATTGTTTATAAATGGACTGCTTTGACTAAGTTTGATCATTTATGTATTTCTCTAAAATCTACTTAACCTTAACAGAATTATATATCTGCTTTAGAAACATTCTATATATTTCATTATCATCAATATCATTAATCCTAAAATGAGGCGGTATTATTGTTTTTTTTCCGTTATATATTCCATCAGTAAGATGAACGATTATAATATCTGTCTTATCTACAGTTCCATATTCAACGGCTTGCAATAATGCAGCAACGCTAACACCACTTGCATAACCAATTTTTAGTTTTTCAGTTTTTGATACTAATGATCTAGCTTTCTCTATTTCTTTATTAGTTATTGAATATGCGTAACCACTTGTATTTTTTAATATGTCATATAATCCATTTTTTATCGAATATGCTGGAAATCTGTTTGTTAAAACATCAGCTTTGACTTGCGAAATTAACTTAATAGCTGTTTTTTTTACTTGATATTTTTTTGATATTTCTCTTTTTCTTTTATTCCAAGCATCTACAATCGGTATGAATGGATAATTCTGAGCAATATGTATAGTAACAAGCTCGGTTCCAAATCTTCCATCTTCTATCAGTCTTCTATTTGTTTGATATATATCTATAGGTCCAATTCCACTTCCTACAGCTTGAAAATAGTGATCCGGCATTTTTCCAATTTTGAAAACAAACTCAAGGAGTATTGTTCCTATAAAATCTCGTCTAGCAATATTGTATACACCACCTTCATGGATAAATCCGTATTCTTTCGATATTTTCGCTGAAAGTGAAATTGCATCATAATAGTCGGCATCTATTCCATCTAAAGAGATTAGATAACATTTTTTATTATATCCATTAATGTGCCATATCTTCGATATTCTAGCCTTCTCCGTCGTAACGCATATGAACACAAGATCATCAATATCTTTTGATACTACAAACATCGCTCTGGCAAAATTACCATCCGAAGCAAATACTGGCACAGCTTGATTATTTATTTTTAAATCTACCCATCTCGAAATTACACCTACTGCTTCCAAATCTTTAAAAGTAAAAGTAGGGCCAACACCACTATAAACAAAAAAAAGATTTGAAAGATTTAGAATTTTTCCAAGCTTTTCGGCTTTGATTATTTTAAAAGGCATTGTTGGTAGTTTTTTAATAAGTTTAGGTATAATCTCATCTGATATCGGTAACCAATCAGCATATTTAAAAACACCAGGGTAATTATTCCTTACAGTTAACCGTGTTTTTGAATATACTGTCACAGGCACGGCTTTGCAATCATATAAAATTGTATTAGCAGGGCATTCTTTTCCATTACACTCAATCTTAAATTTATTATTTTCATTCATAGATTAGCCACCTCCATTACTTCCATATATTTAAACTTATCACCCTGATAAATAATGTCAAACATTAACTTAACTTTTACAATGTTTTCAAATATCCACGGGTGCAATTTGTTAAATGTTAATAAATAACTCCAAATTTCTTTGGAGTTACCTATAACATCCTCGAACAACGGATTTTCAAGCATCATTATTTCCTTGGCAAAATTTTTAAAGTAGTCCGAACGAATCCATTCTGCGTAATTTAGTGATCGACCTCTTATAAGGTAGTTAAGGATATATTTCCCTATTAATATATTTTTAATTAAGAGATTTCTACAATTATATTTATAATAAACTGGTAATTTATAGTCTTGAGATTGTATTTTGGACAGATCTGGTAATTTTCTAATAATTAGCAATTGCAGTAATTCTCTACCAACAATTATCTTTGGGTCGAATTTTTCGACAATGTTTAATACAAATGGATAATATATCGAGTAAGAAGGTTTTCTAAAATTTAAACTTTCAAATGCCCCACCATGACCTGCTAATGATAAATGATATTTCATAAATATAGAATAATTACACTTACCTTTATTATGTTCATTCCTTACGAAATTCATGATGTCTTTTTTAATTGATCTTAGCTCGTGTTTCTTAATCAATCCGGGCAATTCTTCAATAGTAATATAAGAATTTCGATTCTTTTGAGTAATTATACAATATAATGCTCTGGATAATTCTGTAAGACTATATCCTTTTATCATTTTAAGAATTGAAAACGTATCTGCGATTTTATCAGTAAGCTCAGTAACTGTATACTCTTCAATTTCTTTGTTTAATACATGTCCTCCCACAATCATACCGTATCCACCAGTAATAAGAACATCTATTTTATCATAAAATGTCGCTTTCAGAATGTTACTTGTACGTAGTGGGTTAGACTTTAAATCTAATAATGCTTTTTTGAAAATGTCTTCGGAGTCATACTCTATAATGTCAAGTGGCAAGTTATAATACTTAGATATTCTGTGAGCATTACTGTGGTCCAGTGATAATAATAGTTTATGTGGTTTACTTTTACCGATTATAAAAGCCCTTACATTATTTGTGTATTTAAGCAAATAGTGTGGAATAATTCTGGAGTCTAGACCACCACTAATTCCAACACCAAATGTGCAATTTTTATAGTGCTTAGTTACTATAGATATAATTTTATCTATTGAACGATCTAAAAGTGTTAGGGCATATTCTATATCTCTAATTTTATATTTAAATTTAAAATCATAGTAATAATCTCTTTCTATTAATTCACTTTTCGTATCTATTATAACATATTCTCCTGGTTCAAGAACTCTATGATTAACAAAAATGGATTTACCAAATAGTGGCTGGTGAAAAAATATAAGTTCTTTTATTGCTTTTTTGTCAAATTTTAGTGTATCTTTTTTAGTAGTTTTAATAACCCACCAGAAATTTGATGAAAAAATTAAACTGGATAAATCACAATATAATTTAATCGCACCAATTTTATCTGTCGCTAAAATAATGCGCCCACTAGAGGTATCTATACATGCTAAAGCAAACTCTCCGTCAAGTTTAGAGAGTGTTTGTTTTGGGTTATTGAACAAGTTTTTACAAAATTGATATAAATTTTTTATATTTAATAAATATCCCTTTACAAAAAGTAAAAAATTATAGTATCTTTTAAAAGTTTTATTAACATAGAATTCTCCAATTTTTGTTAGTTCACAGGAATCTTCAGGGTATACTGCGATAATAAAATCTGTCCAATTTTCTATCATTCTCATGATAAAACGAGTCACTTAAAGTTATATATGTTTACTCTTCTTTCTGACTTGTTAACTTAAGGGGTGCAAGCTCTAAATATTAGATATATCTGCTTTTCACACTAAGTGGACTTGTTTGCTTTCACTAATGCTAAAAGTAAAAAAACCAGAAAGCCAAGTAAAAGTTAAAATGGACGGGTATGAGTTCAGATATTGTAAATGAGGGTAGACGAAAGGGAACTATATAAGTTAAGCTACCATAATTTCTATGGAAATAACATAACAATACCCATTATTCCGCTCTATATTCAGTGTAGACATATAGTCACAAGTTTTCTTCAGTATTTTTCTCCTTGCAACTTCTTCTTTTAGTGTAGTAGTAAACCCCATCTTTCAGTTACACTATATGAGACTATAAAATCTTTTAAACATTGCAACCAAGTTCTCCAATAAAATAGCAAGCAATATTTCGAGGGAGTGATTAAAGTGTTAGATTACTTACACGACATAATAGTATCAATAAAAAATTTATCTTATCTAAAGAAAAAATGTTCTGTAGGATTTGGTTCAAGAGTCATTAATTCACATCTTGGAAAAAAGGTAAAAATAGGTAAGTTTGTAAATATTCGTAATTCCGTTTTAGAAGATTATGTCCGTATTTACTCATATAGCAGTATCTCTAACTCTCGTATTGGCAGATACACTTATGTGGCTACAAATACGGTTGTTAGCAAGGCTAAAATAGGTTCCTTTACTTCTATTTCTTGGAACGTCGGCATCGGTCCTTCAAACCATCCCATCGATGAGAAATTGAGCACGCATCCGATTTGTTATAGTCCGAACTATGGTTTCGTTAATGAATTAACGCACAATGGTTTTAAAGGATCGGTAAATATAGGGTCTGATGTCTGGATAGGAGGGAATGCTATAATACTGAGAGGAGTTACTATAAGACACGGAGCTATTATTGGAGCTGGTTCCATTGTAACTAAAGATATCCCTCCCTATGCGATTGCTGTAGGTAACCCAGCCAAAGTTATTAGATATCGCTTTCCAAAAAGTATTATCAAAGAGTTATTGAAAATAGAATGGTGGAATTGGCCGGATGAAGTAATTAAGCAAAATATTGTATTGTTTAACTTTAAACCTGACGCTAAGACTATCGAAAGATTATGGGAAATAAAAGAATTGCTTGATCGAAACTGCTAATTTCTCTAACCAATTTATTTTAGGTTTTCTTTCGTAACATCATTTTAATGATATCAACAACTCGATCACTTGCTTTTCCATCTATTCTGTAAAGGTATTCTTTAACATAATGCTCTCTATTTTTTGCTATACACGAATCATCGTTCAATAACTTTTCAATCGCTGGTTTTAAATTATTGGCGTCATAGACACCCAATGCAACACCTTTTTCAACGTAATCAACTGGATCTGGTTCTCCACTTAAATTTAACACTATCAACGGCTTATTCAGTGCAACAGCCTCCATTCCAACAGTAGAATGTCTAACTATAACCAGATCAGCAATATATAAAAGTTCGTAGGTATCGTAATCTTTTGGCACCAATATTACATTTTCGCATTTGTGTTTCTTTATATACTTTTTAATCAACTCCGTGTGTTCCTTTTCTTCACCCGAATGTTGCTTTATTATTAAAACTATTTTATCTTCCAATTCCTTAGCACACCTTAGAACTGTGTCAAGATTTTTAATGTTTTCATCCATATTTAAGCCGTGTGTTTGGGTAGCCCACAATACTATCTTCTTATGGCTCGGAATTCCAAACTTTTTAATGAATTTCTCTTTGGAGTACAATTTATCCAAAGCAACAAAAATGTCGTATCGTGGTTGTCCCGTAACGATTACTTGAGACAGAGAGTATATGCTTTTTTTCGTCAAAAGTCTGAAATGATATTTGCCGTATACACATGTAATGTCTGGAAGTATAACCCGGTCTTTAGCTTCTTTGGGATATATATATCCTCTGTGGTTTGGATGTATGACACCGTGTTGTATGGCTATTGTTGGAATACCTTTAAGCTTACACACCGCAATAAGCGACCTTTCAAAGAGACCATATTCATTCTGTAATAAAACCACTTTTGGCTTAAGATCGTTAATAATATTCTTCGAAATTTCCAAATATTCAACGATTTGCGGAAAAATCACTAAAAACGAATATTTTATTTTTTCTTTGATACCTTTTGATATTTTTATGGAGTTAGCATATTTTTCAAATATTCTATATTTTTCTTTGAAATATTTGAATGCTTCGTATTTTTTACACCATATTCTTAAATAC
>Ga0190369_1000098_pt1 | contig 12082 bp, 14 predicted proteins | sample 4872181213_MG_FD_165051 | JGI IMG/M metagenome (GOLD analysis project Ga0190369, IMG submission 165051) | Hydrothermal vent microbial mat bacterial communities from Southern Trench, Guaymas Basin, Mexico - 4872-18-12-13_MG | ecosystem: Environmental > Aquatic > Marine > Hydrothermal vents >... | reverse complement strand
AGGCCCCAGATGAGGAGACTCCCCCGGCCCTCAACCAGTTCAGGAACTCCAGGACCCACTGCCGAAGGCGGGGGTTCCTGTAGTGGTAGCGCAGAATTTCCGCGGTCGGAACCCTGTGCCTCGCGTCGCCGGAAACCCTCATGTCGATCCCGGTCTCGATTGCGCGACCCCTTATACTTTCGATGATGATGGGCTGTGAGGACATTTCCTTCAGGATCAAGAGGGCTGCCACCATTAGCCTGTCATGCTTCCGGGCGGGCGTGCAGGCTTGAAGGTGGTGCGTGTGTTTTCGAGAACTCCCTGAGGAGGCGGAGGGTTTCGTCGAAGATTTTCCCGAAGTCGGTGCTGATCATCTTTTTCTCGAGGGGCCTTCCGAGGGGTTTCGCGTCTTCACGGGGGACCACGTGCCCCTCTTCCCCTTCAGGCGCTCCCTCTGCCTTTGCAGTTCGGCGCGTACCAGGGAGTCGAGGGTTTCTTCGGACGCGATGCGGGCCACTGTCTCAAGGGGGAGGCGGTTTGTGCACGAGGGCTGCGAACTCAGGCGGGTTGATTTTCCGCGGTAGCCCGGTCGGTACGAGGAGGCGGAGTGCAGTTTTAAAGGAGAGGGGTTTGCGGAGCAGGAGGAGCGCGCTGCGTCATGCGGGATGTTTATATGCTGTTGCCCACAACAGTAGTATCGGGCGCGGCCGGACATGGCGGACCCTCTGTGTGCCTTGTGTTGGCGATATTACGGTGCCAGCCGCGCCCTTCTACTTTTTCGCACGCTTGTCATAGACAATCGTTGGCTTGACAAAAGACAACCTTTTGGTGGGCTCGTTATGAGTAAAAGTGGTGCCCCGGCCGGGATTTGAACCCGGGTCGCGGGCTCGAGAGGCCCGCATGCTTGACCGGGCTACACCACCGGGGCTGAGTGAAGAAGACGATAGTCATCTTATTTATCTTTTTAAAGCCCTTAAGTATTTTTCTAAGCATGCGAGAACACCGACATTTGCGAAATTAAGCATCCTCTATCTCATTTTCCAGAGACTTTATGACGCAGGCATACTTGCGTGTAGGAAATTTGACATTTAAATGTATTATTTACTTTTCATCGATGTTAAATTTGAAATCAATGTAAATGAAACGAATGACAAATTCGTAGTGAGATGACCTTTTCATTCCATGTTCACTCCTCGATATATTTTTAGTTGGGATAATGAGTGATAATCATATATTGGAAAAAATTGTAATAAGGAAACTTTATTACCGAGATTCGCTCCATGCAAAAATGCTTTTATAGATCTCCTTTTTAGAGGAGAACGTTGACCTAGGTGAAATGAGATGGTGAATGTTAGAGTCGACATGCTGAAGACTCTGCCAATAGAGGAGCAACCAATTGAGATGGTAGAGAGAAAGGGTCTGGGGCATCCTGACACCATTTGCGATGCAATAGTTGAGGAGGTCAGTCGTGCACTATGCAAGTATTACCTTGAACACTACGGACAGATACTCCATCACAATGTTGATAAAGGAAGTCTCGCGGGAGGACGTGCGGAACCTAGGTTTGGTGGGGGTGAGGTTTTAGAGCCTATATACATCTTGATAATCGGAAGAGCTACCACTGACGTGCTACACGAGGGAAAATTGGAGAGGGTTCCGATAGGGACATTAACATTAGAGGCCGCAAGGAGTTTCTTGCACAGGAGTTTTAGATTCCTTGATCCCTGCAAACATGTGCAGATAGACTATAAAATAAGGCCAGGAAGTGTTGATTTGGTTACTTTATTTGAGTCTAGAAAGTCCGCACCACTAGCGAATGATACAAGCTTTGGTGTTAGTTTCGCACCGTTTTCGGAGACAGAGAAACTTGTACTGGAATGCGAACGTTATTTGAACTCAAGTAAGGTCAAGAAGGAACTGCCTGAGGTTGGTGAGGACATAAAAGTTATGGGACTTCGTGAAGAGAACAAAATAAGGTTAACTATAGCGGCTGCCATAATTTCGAGTTTAACGCCCGATCTGGATCATTACATCAGCGTAAAGGAGGAAATAAAGGATAGAATTTTGGACCTAGCCACTAAAATAACGACGCGCGAGGTTGAGGTTGAAGTTAATACTGCAGACATCATAGATCGAAATCCCCCATTGGTTTATCTGACAATTACTGGCACGTCAGCTGAAGCAGGTGACGACGGGCAAGTAGGTCGAGGGAACAGAGTTAATGGTCTTATAACGCCGATGCGTCCGATGTCACTGGAGGCTGCCGCTGGGAAGAATCCCCTATCACATGTCGGCAAAATTTACAATGCACTTGCAAATCTCATTGCGAACAGAATTGTGGAAGAGGTGCAGTATGTCAAGGAAGCATATGTGAGAATACTGAGTCAGATAGGAAAACCAATTACAGACCCCCAGATAGCGAGTGCACAGTTAGTCACGGATAAGGGGGCGCCTTGGAACGTCGTAAAGAGTGATGTGGAGGGAATAATAGAGGACGAAGTTAACAAGGTCACCTCGTTAACGCAGAAGTTCGTAGAGGGGAAAATTTCCTTGTACTAGATGCTAACTATTTTAGATGCCAAATAGTGATAATAGTACGTGAATTCCGACCCCTATTGTTATAGATGCTATGAATATGTTTACTAAGAGGCGAGATATCGAGAGTTTCTCACCGCTCTCGACATAAAGAATAAGTGCAATTATGGAAATCACGCCTATTACTAATAGGGTTATTGAGATAGCGAGGGCAAAGTCCCACAATTTTATCGTGAAAGAGGGTGCTTGCATTGTTGGCACCTCTTAATATGAGAAACGGACTTGGATATCAGAATATCCAAAAAGAGTATTTGAGGGTTTTCTGATGAAAGGGGGACATAAATCGTTCGTACTATTAGTTATCATATTAGGCTTCGTTATTAGTACACACATATTTTTCACAATCGGCCTGAGAATTCTCCTTAACACGAATGAGCCAATTGTTGTTGTAACATCGGGAAGTATGGAGCCCTCAATCAAGGTTGGTGATATTTTAGTGCTGAGAGGTGCCACTCCTGATGAGATACACATTGGTGATGTAATATTATACAGCGGAAGTGTACACGGACCGGATACTTTAATTGTACATAGAGTAGTAAAAAAATACAGTGTTGGAGACGAGATCTTTTTCATAACAAAGGGTGATGCAAATCCGGCTGTCGACCCGGTGCCTGTTCCCTATTCAAAGGTTTTTGGTAAAGTTGTTTTGAGGATCCCCGTGCTGGGCTTTATATTGTTATGGTTAAAGGCGGGTGGTATAATCATATATGCGATTATTGTGCTTCTCATCATTGTCGCACTATGGGGTATTTATTCAAGTGAGACTGATGATATTTCTAATATTCATGTTCCTTCTCCAAATACTGAACTATTTTCCGATAATCTTCTCTTTCAATCCAGTTATTCCTTAAATACTCTTTCAGAAGTTCGGAAATTGTCAATATGCTATAGAGGGGTATTCCCTCCTTCTCCAAGATTCTTCTACCTCCTTGTTCTCTATCTAAGAGAACCACTGCACCTACGACTATTCCTCCTTCCTTTTTGATGCTTTTTGCAGCATTGAGTATGTTCCCACCTGTTGTTATCAAATCGTCAACTATTATTACCTTTTCTCCCTCGTTTAGTATTCCTTCAACTTGTTTCCTCATACCATAGTCCTTCGCTTCTTTTCTAACATAAATCAGCGGCTTTTTGAGTTTGTAGCTCACAAGTGTTGCGATTACGAGACCCATTGTTGGGATTCCAGCTATTTTATCGTAGTTTTCTTTAAAGGTGCTTTTTATCAGCATGACATATGCGTCACAGATTCTTGAGAAATATTCGGGGAAGCTTGGTAAAACCCTCAAATCGATGTAATATGGACTATATTTTCCGGAACTGAGTACGAATTTTCCTATTTTTAGTGCGGAAATTTCGTACAATATTCTGCAGATATAATTTTTGTCAAACGATTCTTGAAACTCTTTGTTTTTCATCAAATTCTACCCTCACTACCTCTAATATTTCACATTGGTGAGCGATCACCTGCGGTAAATATCTACTCACGAGCGACGAAAACTCCTCTAAAGATTTTCTTTTGTCGGTATGAATTGGTATCGCAACTTTGGGATCGGTCAGTTTGACGATTTCGAATCCAGATCGTGGAGAGAGATTTCTTGAGATGCCAACCGGGCAGAATGTTATTAATGGTTTGTATTTCTCTCCTATTACTTTCATTTCCGAATGAGGAACACTATCACCAGCATGAAAAATTGAGAAATCTTTAAAGGACAACAAATAGGCAAGTGAATGAATTGCAGGGTGAATAGCTTCAATTGCAACTATTCTTATTCCACAAACTTCTTCACACCGTTTTGCGTTCATAGTAACCAAATAATCATTTTTTACATACTTTCTAAGCATATACGCTATTTTTTCTGGGATAACAACAGTAGCCTTCTTCTTCTCATGAAGCTTTCTGACGGTTAAGGGATCTAAATGATTCTTGTGCTCATGAGTTATTAGTATGAGGTCCACTTCACCTACTTCCTGCGCATCCATTCTTATCGGATCAATGAATACCGTAAACTCCGAGGTTCTTATGATAACACTCCCATATCTGTTTATCCATGAGAAAAGTACAGCTCTATCGCTTGGTATTTCCTTGTAGATCTCCATGTACATGCTCGGCAATTTTGACACCTATGACTATCGACAGAAAATCGGAGTTATCAGGATCTCCTTGTCACTTTTCGTCATCATCCTCCTCTAATTCCTTGGCCATAAGATAGGCATCTTCTCCGTCGGAATAGTATCTTTTCAGAACTTTTACCTCTTTATATCCCAACTTCTTGTAGAGAGAGATTGCCGGAGTGTTGCTCACTCGCACCTCGAGCATCATTTCTTTTGCTCCATACTCCTTAAGGGCCTTTTCTGCCGCGCGTAGGAGAGCAGTTGCAATACCTTTTCTTCTATGTCCTGGCATGACCGCAATTGAGACCACATGCCCCTTTCTAGTAAGTTTTATGCCCATATTTGATAGACCATATTCGACCCTACACATGATATAACCGACGACCTCGCCGTCTTTTTCCGCGATTAAAAACGCCTTAGGGAAATTCTGATGCAGGTATATGAAAAATGATGAGGGATAGTTTTCGGGAAGACATGTTTTATTTATTCTCATAACATCAGCTAATTTGTCTGCGGAGAAAACTTTTATTTTATAATCGCCAACTGTAGCGACAACGTCTTCTTCCTTGCTAAGCCTTTCCACAGGGACGCACCACCAATGTATTTGGTGGTTCTTATCTAGTATGAGGCTTATAACGTGCTATACATGGACGCTACATTTCGTCTTTTATTGATTCATTTGCCTTCGGAATTTAAACCATATCCTACACGTACCTTCTTGTGAAACCATGCAAGGACCATAAGGAGACGCGGGTGTACAGACTTTACCGAACAGTTTGCACTGCGGAGGGTATATTTTTCCTATTAGTACTAGATGACATGAACAACCGGGCAGAATATCACGCGATTGATGTTCTAACCTGATATCGAACTTTTTTCTCGCGTCAAAGTTTTCATAAGGCTTTCTAAGAGAGAATCCGGACTTTGGAACCCTACCAATTCCTCTCCAATGAGCGCTCACGGGTACGAATACTTCATTCATCGTCTCTTGCGCTTTGACGTTTCCCTCATACTTTACACATCTTAAATACTCGTTTTCACACTTTATGTCATTTGTTACTATTTGTTTGAGGATCATGAGGACCGCTATAAGGATGTCAGCAGGCTCAAAGCCGGCAATCACTGTTGGCATGTTATAGGCATCTGCAAATATTTCAAACGGCTTTACACCGATTATTGTGGCTACATGTCCTGGACATATGAAACCATCTATATGTAAGTCGCCAATACCTAGCAACAATTCCATTATCGGCGGTATTAGCCTATGTGAACAGAGTATACTGAAGTTCTCGGGTGGGTCATTTAAAATTAAGGATGCAACTCCGGGTGCTGTTGTTTCGAAGCCTACCGAGAAGAATACTACTTCTTTATCCTTATACTTCTTAGCAAGCTGGACAGCATCGATAGGACTATACACAATTTTAACATTGGCACCTTCAGCACGTGCTTTCCACAGCGAGCTATATGATGCCGGTACCCGTGTCATGTCTCCGAACGTTGCTAATATTACATTTTCTTGCTTTGCTAGGAAAATTGCTTCATCGATTTCTTTTGCCGGAACAACACATACAGGACACCCAGGACCTGGCAACAACTCCACATTTTCGGGAAGAAGATCCCGTATACCATGCTGTGTTATCGATTGTTCATGTGTCGGTGCCGGTCACTGACCGGCAGTCCCGCACACGTGCATGATTTTTATTTTTCCGTGTACTTCTCCTGACAATATTTTTAATTTCCTTCTAACATTCTTAATGAATTCCTTATCTCTACCGAGACCTAGCAACGTATCCCCCCACGACTCCTTTTAATAATTCTAAATCTCTTTTAGAGTTCACATTTAGGAATGTTGTTAGCTTTGTATCCATGTTTTTTAGTACATTTGTTGAAACATAAAGCACCCGCGTCAGCCTCTTAATCGCGCAACTGATTTTAAAGTTATGCTCAGTTGTGATCAGGTCGATGCATGCTTTATACATCGCATCTGTTTTGTAAGCTGCATGAAGCGGTTCTAAATATCCATTCGGCCAGCGCGGTACTACTGCATCAGTGTCATTTAGGAGGCAGAGCCTTACTAGAAATGATACTACGTCCCTATTTGGGAACGGAGAATCACATGGTAACACTAATGTTACTTTCGTTTTTGAATACTTTAACGCCGATATTAACCCTATTATTGGAGCGTGAATGTCAGAGAATTCTTCATCGAACACTATTTTTACGTCCTCATATATTTCCTTAGAGAAAATTTTGTACTCCTCTGCCTGTCTGGAATCTTTAAACACTATGAAAATAGGATAGCCGAGAGAACGGCATGCCTCAATTATCCAGGAAATCATGCTTTTCCCGCGTATTTTATGGAGACACTTATTACCATGTCCGAATCTGCTCGACCTGCCGCCAGCTAGTATGGCTATGGATGCTCCTGTCATGAAGACCACGTATTACTTTCTGAGAAGGGCGGACGCTAAGTAACCCACTATTGCGGTCGCGTCGTCATTTCTTATGTCATAGCTTGTTAGGTACTTAAGTGTGCGCACCTCCAAGTTTCCGTATTCCTTTGCAAATTCTATTAATGTGGCTATAGCACCCGGTCCACACATTGTTAATTGTTCGCTCATTACTGTTTCTAAGAGACCTTCAGCGTCTAATTTTTCTATTTTTTCGATAACTTTTTTATCGGTTTCATAGATCCATTTGAGAATTCTCGTCAGCGGAGATGTTCCAACAGGGGTGTAACCGTAAATGGTTCCGTAGTGAGTCATATCAGTAGTTGCTATTACAACAACCTTCCTTTCGGTTTCTTTTACTGCGTTAGCAAGTGCAACTCCAACTTCCTTACATGTGTCATAGTCCATAGTTGCGATCACTATTGGTACTATCTTGAAGTTCTCTTGCAAGAAGTACTGCAAGAAGGGCAATTGCACCTCTATGGAGTGTTCACCCTCATGAGCTTCCGGAGCATCAAGTAGCACGTCACAATAGGATATTATTTTGTTTGCAAGTTTCTCATCTATTTTCACAACCCCGAGAGGGGTATGCCACTCGCCTTCCATCATGATGCTTGCGCCCACAAAGCCCGTGTGACTCGGGCCTAGGAGTATTGCGGTATCGAAGATCCCATCTTTGAACAAATATGAGTAAAAGTGAGCTGCAACGGGACCTGAGTATATATACCCGGCATGTGGCACAATCCCCCCAATAACCTTTTTCAAGTACTCATTTTTTATTTGTGGAATTTCTTGAGGTCCATATTTGCTCAAAAAACAGTCTTCGATACATTTTTTCAATTCGGAAGGTTCAAACGGATAAAATCCTATTGCGGCTGGATATCTTATCGTCATTTTATGACCACCATTTTCTGCTTCTTAAATAGTCTCAAAAAAGGTAACGATAAGAGAGCGTGAATACTTTAACTCATCTCCCTCTGATATGTAACATCTATCGTAAAATTACCAAAAATGTTATAAGGTTGATTAAATTAGGAATCTCATTGGTGATAAGGAGTGACGCTTGATATTATAGAGAGTGAGTTGCAGAAACCATCAATATTTAAGGATGAGAGCAAATTATCGATCGATTATGTTCCACCCAAACTTCCTCACAGAGAGCAGGAAATCAGGAAACTGATAAGTATCTTTCGAGCAGTCTTGGAAAATCCCATGAGCATAAGCAGAAAGGTCGTAATTACGGGTGATATTGGTACAGGTAAAACGGCAATTTCGAAGTTTTTTGGAGAAAAAATTTTAGAATACGCAAAAAAGCGGGGATTACCATTAAAATATATACATTTGAATTGTAGAAAACACAGATCAACTTTTGTGCTATTAAATACTCTCATAAGGGCTCTCTCACCCAAATTCCCCGAGAGAGGATACTCACATGACGAGTTATTGTCAATACTCAGGGGAATTCTTGCAGAAAAGAATGTTCACGTGATACTCACACTAGATGAGATAGAGTATTTGATACAATTCAACAGACAGGATGCACAAGAGTTGATATATAGTCTTACGCGCTTATATGAGGAGGAGATGAATGCCCCTCAGAGGATATCTCTAATTTTAATTTCTCGTAGTGATGCTTTTCTATCGGCGTTCGATGAGAGTGTGTTAAGCACTCTACAACCAAGTAAGATACATTTGGAAAAGTACACCGAAGAACAACTGTTTGATATACTTAAAGATCGGCGGGATATGGCGTTTTACGAGAGAGTAGTTCCGGATGATATTTTACAAATGATTGCGGAAATTGCTGCTCCACGCGGGGATGCAAGGTATGCAATTGAATTGCTGTTAAAGGCAGGAAAGTATGCAGAACAAGAGGGTAAAACAAAAGTAATACCTGAGCACGTTAGAAAGGCCAAATCTGAAACTCATCCGGCCGTCAGGAAAGAGGTTCTTAGGGATCTATCAAAACATGAAAAATTGTTACTATTAGCTCTTGCGCGTAAATTGAGAAAGAGCGAGCAGGTATATCTAACTATGGGAGAATTAGAAGAGCTTTACAGGATACTTTGTGAAGAACTTGGCGAAAAGGCGCGAACGCATACGCAAATATGGGAATATGTACAAAATCTTGAGAAATTTGGAATTATTTCAAAGAGATTATCTGGTAGAGGTATGCGCGGAAAAACAACTCTTATTAGCCTTCCTGAGGTTCCTGCTGAGATATTGGAGAGGGAACTTATGAGAGAACTGGGAATCTCGGAGTAGGTGATTTATTTGAAAAAGGTGCCTATAGAGGCGTTATTTTCATCAAGGGGGCGTGTAAAGATCATAAAAATACTTGCAAAAGAGGGAGAGTTAAACATCTCCGAGATAGTACGTAGAACTAAGCTTAATCATAGTACTGTATATCAACATCTCATGTTTTTAGAGAGTATAGGAATAGTTCAGGAGAAAACTTTCGGTAGGATAAAAATATACAGATTTAAAGACGAAAATATTAAGGCAAGAGCCCTTAAGAAGTTCATAGAAGTTTGGGAGGAGTGGGACAAAAACGAATATTGAGGTAAAATAATGAGCAAAAAGATTGCGCTTTTGGTGTCATACTTGGGGTGTGGCTACTTCGGTTTTCAATTACAAAAGGAAAAGATGACTGTTGAGAGGGTTCTACTTAATGTATTAAGCGAAGCAAAACTACTCAATGAAAATCAGAGGTTGGAATTTGCCAGCAGAACTGATACAGGAGTACACGCGTTATGCCAAGTAGTGTCATTTCTTCCGAGGAAATCATTTGAGCCTTCCGATATAGACAATTTGAATTCCCTATTACCTGATAATATCAAAATTTGGGGATATTCTTATGTTGACAAATCCTTTAATCCACGATATGACGCTTTATATCGTCATTATGTCTTTTTAAAACCATATGAAGGCGAAAATGTGCTCTTAATGAACGCATTTGCTAAATTTTTTCTTGGTCAACATGATTTTAGAAAGTTCATTATAAGACCCGTACCTAAGAATACCTTCAGGAGAGTTTATCAAATAACATGTAATGTATGGCGTGACTTTTTGAGAATAGACGTTGTCGGAAGAAGTTTCGCGCGAGGAATGATAAAATCGATAGTATCGGCACTGCTGATATCTTCGATAAACAAAAATTTTATTTATAAGTTCAGGTACTTGGCTAGTCCGATATCTAGGACAATTTTTCCCATTCCCAAAAAGAAGTATGGAACTGGACTCATATTATTTGATGTATGTTATCCGTCCGATGTTTCGTTTATAAAGATAGAAAATATCAGAAATTATATGTTTAGAAAAATTGTCGAGTATATTAGTGGGTATATTGAGGGGTGTTAGACTCTACTTGCCTTTTTTATGTATTCTATCTCATTCTTGTTAAAGTCGAACCATTTAAGCAATTTTTCGCCTATACTTGGATTTACTCTGTTTATGATCACTATATAAGGTAGATACTCCGTAATTGCACGCTTAACGGATACATGACATCTTCTTTTTATTTTCTCACCAATGGAGTTGAGAATTTCACGTTCCTCCTTTGTTTTGCTCATCTCTTTTATCAACGAGGGAAAATTATATTTCACAAATTTGAATCTCGATCTTGTTCTTGCGAGAGCAACTCCAGCGGTCATGAGATCCATAGCGTATGATAGCAATTTCCAGTTCTGCTCCCTATGAATTCTCCCGAGATAGACATCAGCCCTTGATAAAGCGTCATAAGCATTTGCCAGTTCGAGGGGATCCTCCATGTGATGTGGAATATTTTCGTTTATCCATTGCAATAGCATTTCATAGTCAACATCGGCCATACCCGCCGCAATTATTGCTCTCCGTGCGCTCTGAGATGCGAATATCATACGTAAAACTTCGAATATATTCTGTTCTCTATCACGTTTTGCTAAAAGCATAAGGTCCTCCTTTGTAATGGTTTTCTTTCCCCTTGCAATGGCCTCAAGATCGTTAATTGCAGATCGCAAGTCGCCCTCGGCATTTTTCGCTATCATTTTTAGAATTTCAGGAGATACCGTAATGCCCTCTTTTGCGCAAATGGCCTTTAAGATTCTAATAATTTCTGTTTCACGCACCTTTTTGTACTCTATCAATTCACAAACACTACGGAGTGAACTTAGTTTCGGATCCCACGCATCATTTGCTGTTAGAACAACAGGTGCTTGTGTAGACTTTATTACATCAATTATGGCTTTAAGTCCTCCTCTATCTTCACGCGCAGATACGCCATCAACTTCATCGATTAATATGATTTTTCCCTTTTTCCCGAAAAGGGACATTTGCATTGCGGCAGAGCCAGCAATTCTCATTATGGATTTTGCATCTCTCACGTCGCTTGCATTCATTTCTACAACTTCGTAACCCAGTTCTCTAGCAATAACATATACACTAATGGTCTTTCCAGTGCCTGGTGGGCCGTAAATTAATGCCACCTTTCCACCAGGCTTCCAAGTTTTTATAAAATTTAGCAACTTCAAGACAGCATCTTTATTTACAAGCTCGTCTATCCTCTTAGGTGCATGTTTTATCGTCCAAGGAGCTTCATTCTTTTCCATTAAAGTCCCCTCTTTATCTGACTGCCTGCGAGAGCAAATTGAGCAAGTAATGCACTTAACTGGATTTCTTCATGTGCACCCTCACTTATTCTAAAGTCTATTTCGCCCGTTACGTCAGCAAGTCTTACTTTCCATGCTTCTGGGAGGTCCAAATTGAATATTTCCCTATGGATCTGCCTTATGATGTCTATACCTGACAGACCATACCTTATTAACAACTCTCTCAACTTTGCTCTAGCGTCCAGGAACTTTCCATCGAGAGCCATTTTTAACATTTCACGAACTTCCTCTGGGCGTGCCCTTCCCGTTACCTTATATACGGTTTCCGCATCTATAACCTTGCCCAGCGCCGCTGCTGCC
>Ga0190369_1000096_pt1 | contig 12201 bp, 18 predicted proteins | sample 4872181213_MG_FD_165051 | JGI IMG/M metagenome (GOLD analysis project Ga0190369, IMG submission 165051) | Hydrothermal vent microbial mat bacterial communities from Southern Trench, Guaymas Basin, Mexico - 4872-18-12-13_MG | ecosystem: Environmental > Aquatic > Marine > Hydrothermal vents >... | reverse complement strand
ATCATAGCACAGTAATATGCAAGTGCAATTATAATTCACACTTATGGCATAAGGTGCAGGAGTGAGAGTGTGAAGACAGGTTGTGTGGGTAGGTTAGTGTTTAAATACATGGGAGTCAAGTAAAGCACATGGTCAAGCTTGCACATTATGTATATATATCACGCAGGAGATCACTATGTTTCAAGCCAATTAAGCCTGTATGTCAGTTTGTGGATGATCTTGAAACTATGGACAATTGGGTCAAGAGTGACTACTACACATACACAATGGTAAGCAGAGCACATCCGTGTGCAGATGTCAAGTCTGGATCAAAATGTGCATTACCAGAGGAATTACAAGGATCTAAAGCATGGCATTCCGCAGTAGTTACCAAAAACTGTCAAAATGATGTAGGTGAGCTAAAGATATACCTAATGGCACACGGATTTTGGTTTGACACAAGTGAGTTAGAATGGAAGTGTTTAACAAGATGGGATTTGGATTACTATGGTTTGTGTGTGTATTTCCACATAATATTTTGGCATAACCCAAACATGTTTGCATATTGGGAGATTTACATAGATCATGAAACGTTCTATGACAATGGTATAGTAGTTCGTGACAGTGATAAGAATTCACTATGGAGTTCATCCACATACGGTGACTCATTTGATTTCACATTCCCGTATTGGATTCATGTAGGTTTAAGGCTTGAGGATATGGGTACATATTACAAGGTTACACGCTATGTGGATGATCCTGTAAATGTAAGCTGGAGTGAGGAGATAGATAAAAGAGATATACCGTATGACACTAAAGGTGCATGGGGATTTGGAGTGTATTATCAAGATTTCCAGACAGATGATCACATGCATTTTGGTGCATATGATCTTGCAGAAGTGTATTTATAAAAATCTCAGCACTCTCTCATAATACCTGTCTAAGCCAAACTCTGCAACTGTTTTCTCAAATCTTATCTCAAACTCTCTTCTAAGTGACAATGTATAATCAACAAGTTTAGGCTTGATCAAATCTGCATACATTGCATCAAACTGCATTGTCTTGCACTGTCTGCTAATCTTCATGAACTCATGTGCAGGATGTTGCACTACTCTGTCATAACTTATCACAACATCACTTGCACAGATTGCATGGTAATTTGCAAGTGTCCACACAATGGCAAATTGCTCAAAGTTGCACAGCTTTGGAAAACCGTACTTGTGTTGCAGTGATGCAAAGTAGTCATTTGTGTAGAACGGATCACCATCACTTTTGTCAAAGCTCATTTTCCTAAGTTCATCTTCACCCATGATAGAAAAATGTGCAAACCATGTATCAATAGGGTTTCTCACAATTACAGCAATCTCACATCCATATCTCAGCTTAAGGTCAAACAGTACAAAGTTAAGTCTGCATGGTTGCAATATGCATGGTGCAGGTATCATGTTAATTGCATCCATGTATCGCTCAAGTTGCTTATTCCATTCAATTACACCATTAAAATCCACATGTCTCTGCCTCATTATTTCAAGATGCTCTTGTGGTATGTCAAGGTAGTCATCCCACAATGGCAGTTTATGCATGGGATCTCTCATACCTTTTTGCCACTTGCTCAATATGTCAAACAAGTCTTGATGGCATGGTTCATACAAGTGCAACTTATCAGGTGTACTTAACTTGCACACATACCACAGAATTGTTGTACCCTGTCTAAACAAACCTGCAAGCACACCTTCAATCATATTCACATGTATGTGCAGATTTATATAACACTTGTGCAATATAACATAACATGGCAGATGTGCTATACATGTATCCGCAACTTGTGAGAGTCAGTTTTACAAACATAGCAGAAAAGCATGTTGAGCAATTGTGTAAGTGCATGACAGTTGAAACACTTGAAATCAAACACACATATATTGTGCATAAGCATTACCCAATAATTGCAACACATCCTGTGTTTTGGGTATTTACACATCCATCACCCACAGTTTTAGACATGAGGTTAAAACAACTTGAGCATGTGTACAAGCACTGTGACACACTTATTGGTTTTGATGTTGCAGACAGTGACAGAATTGCACAATTCTGTGCAGATTTGCTCAATGAATACTATGATTGTGTTATTGTACCATCAAATGCATCACGTGAGGCATACATCAGAAGTGGTGTAAACATACCTGTGCATGTTATACCACATGGCATAGATGACAGACTTATCAATGCAAATCCATCACTTGAGCATGTGTATAACTTTGACTTAAGACTTGCATTTGATTACAAGTGCAACAAGGGATACAAGTATGTGCTATTCTTCCTGTGGCATAGTGGGTACAGAAAAGGTGCAGATATTGTGGCAAAAGCAATGCAAATAGTGCAGAAAGAGTGCAGTGATGTGCTGTTATTGCTCAAGTTAGGTGAACTTGCTGATCCCTATCTCAAGATGTTCAGAAATGTCAAGCACATTGCAATCAAGGGATGGTTGAGTCATGATGAACTTGCATTTCTGTATCAACTTGCAGATATTGTGGTGTGTCCATCACGAGGTGGTGGATTTGAATTGAATGCACTTGAGGCACTTGCATTTGGTAAACCCACAATTGCACATGCACACGGTTGCTTTGCAGATTATGCACAATGGTTAATCACATGCAAGGCATCATACTGTCACACGGTTATACCACACAATCACATTCACATAGGTGGTGGATGGCAGATTTTGCCAAATGATCTTGCAAGTAAAATCATGCATGTGTTTGACAATTATGACAAAATTGCAGACAGATATAGCAAAATTGCACCACAAGTGAGACAGCAATACGATTGGCAAAGAATTGGCAAACAATTGTGTGATTTGTTCAATCAGTATTTACGCAATAGCTCAACCAAAAGGTGATACAAATCATCAACCTTTTTCTCAACACTACTTAACCTTTGCTCAATCATGTTCAACCTGTCATCAAGTGTAAGCCATATCTTGATTGCTTTAGTAATACCGTTAAACCATCTCATGCTAAAAAAATGTGTAAAAAGGTTAATGCTTTAGTTACTTGGTTGCTTCCTGTACATCAACTACAATCCAGTCATTAGAGGCATCATATGCAATGTGGACAAACGTGTTTGCAGTGTCAATGTTATCTCTGACAAATGCAGTGTTCTTGACATAACTGTCAAGTATTGCATTGTAGTCACTAATTAGCGTGTCATAGTCAAGTCCGGCCTCTTTTGACAACACAATGACATTCAAGCCTTCCATCAAGATCTGGTCAACTATTGATGTGATTCTTGTCTCATGCTCAGGCTTGAATATTGCAATTGGTGTACCACTGACACTGTCCTTTGCAAGTTTAACCTTATCAAGCACCCTACCCATTCCTTTCAATGCAAGTATTGTCTTTGGTACAGGCCCAAATATCTTATCTTTATCACCCATGCATCTCCATGTAATGGTTGCATTCTCCTTGTACTTATCTAAGTTCTGATAGACACCTTGATCAAATGCACCCCCTGCCTCAAACGCCTTATCAACGTTCTTAATGAAATCATCTGCACCTAAGTTGATCTTTGCTCTAAACCTTCTCATGATTCTCTTGTACTTTGGATAGTTAGGGTTGAACACTGCACCAATTCTTGCATATGCAACATCTGCAATTCTCTCTTTAAATGCAGTTTCATCTGGAATTACTGCCTTTAAGTTAGTTATGATCTTCTCTCTCTTGTATCTTAGTGTGTCATGCCAATCCTTGCCAATCTTGTCCTTTAGGTCAGTTGGTAAATCTGCATCCTCTAACACAGGAAACCTTGCACTAAATACCACTGCCATGTGTAACACTCACACACACATGTATAACTGCATTACCAAACCATCACCAATACCTGTGCTTTGTCACTCTGTAAGTGTAACTAAACAGTTCATCCGTCTCAAATGTGTATTTCTTGAACACTTTACGTTCAGGTATTGCAAACACTGCAAGTGCAATGAATTTAGTTGCAAGTTCAGGCCTACCTAAGCTGATTGCTTTTTCCCTTGCAAACTCATATGTGTTACCCAATAGTGTGTCAAGTGGCAGTGAATCAACTGGAGTTAGGTTGATGTTAATTATAGTGTGGATTGGTTCATCATAGCCAATTGTACCATAGTGACCTCTTGCCTTATTCTTAACCTTCTCCCTTCTGCCTTTCTTTCTCATTAGCATTTCAAGAAACTCAGCAAGTTGCAGTAGCACATTAGCAGTTCTAATCCAAGGTGATGCAACATCATGCAAATCTGCCCTATATGCAGTGTACAGTTCTGCCTTCATGCCTTGCATGAATTGCACTGTTAAATCTGTTAGTCTGATCATGTTAGCAGTGAAGTGATAGTGTGACGGATTGATAGGTGCATAATAGTGATGTGCAAGCTCATGAGTCAAGTTATCAACATCAGGCATCAAACCACTCATGCCACTCCTTGCACATTGTACAATTTTGTCAATGCACTCATGCAGTCTGTCAATACCATAAGTTTGCACCATATTGTGCTCATATCTTGCAAGTGTCCTGTCAATGTCTCTCCTAACAGCATTTGCAAAGTATGCAATCTCTAACAGTTGTTTCCGTCTCTTCTCACTTCTAACATACACAATTGATTTAGCAATAGTGTCGTGCACTTCTCTCAACCTAAACCTCAATGCTTTCATTAGTTGCACTGCTTTGACATCTCTCTGCACTATTTGTGACAGTGTTGTCTGTCTCCTTTGTGTGATTAATTGCTTGACACGTTTAAACCTTTGTTCTCTCCTTAGCCTTAATCTGTCAGTACGTGGCATACTACTGCACTGTTATATCACTCACAAGTTGTTCAATCTTTTCATCCCAAAACTGTTTACTCTGTGGATAGTTAAGCATAGATTGCAATGCTCTAATGCACATCCAATTCAACTCATGCACTCTCCTTCTGTCAAGTTTGTCACTGTACCTTGATATGACATGCTTTACTGCCTTGCGGTAAAGGTAAAAAATGTGGTTTCTGATGTAATCAACATCATAGTGTGGCCTATCACCATACCTTACCACTCTGTCATTCTGCATTAACTGCCTTAACTCTGCAAGCACTTCATCAAGAAATGTCATACTCTTGCTTTCTCCATTTGTATAGTACCTGTGATTTTGTAAATATCTGCACACACTATTTCAGTCAGTGTAAACAATCGGGGCACTAACACATACACTCTCTTGACACCATGTACAAGCAACCTTACTGCAAGGCTAAAGTTGCTTATCACTGCAACACTATCACACCCTTCCATGTTAAACACTTGCATTATGTCTTTTTCATCTTTCCATGTGTGTCTGTGCTTGAAGTAATCAATAAACTCTCTTTCACCAAACTTCCTAAGTTGTTTAATTATGTTGTTGTGCAGTGTTAATCTTGACACAACTAACAACCTCATAGTTACATCACCTCATTATGCATAGTCAAACCCTGCCTTTCTGTATGCTTTCAAATCTGCATATAACTCAAGTGCTTTATCTTTAAGTATGGTGTCATCATCAAGTGCAACAATTGCATCTCTTATCTTATTTGCAACTGCATTAATCACACTCTCATAATCTGCAATTGCTGTCTTGAGTGTGTTAATAATGTCCGTCTTGATTGTATCAAGCTTAGTAACAAGCCTATCTGCAAGTGCATCAATTCTATTCATCCAATTATTCCATGTCTCCATTGTTGCATCTATGTCAATGTTAATCTCATTCAACCTTTGCTCATACTTTGTGTCATCAATCAATTTAGCATCATACCGTGCCTTATTTGCCTCAAGATTGTCTTCTAACTGGTTAAGTCGAGCAAGATGTTCTTGTGCAATTGCATTAATCATGCCATGCACTTGGTCAATAACTGCAGTTGCATTGAAAACTAACTCATTGAGTGCATTTGCCAAATAGTTGTGTGCTTGAGTGACATGCTCAATCATTAGTGCATTCTTTGCTCTAATCAGCTCTGCATGTTGTTCTTTAACAGTTGCAAGTTTTTCCCTCAATCTTGTATCTGCACCACTAGCAAGTGCTTCAAGTATTGCTTGAGGTGAGTGTCCAATTGGTGCAATCTGTGACAGTGCATACAAGTGATCAACTCTGTCAAGTCTCTGTCCAATTGACACAGCATATGACAAATCAGGCGGTAAACTGCCTTTCCACACATTCAGAATGTACTGCAATGAACCGTTAAAGTTTGTCTCTAATGCACTGCTTAATCCCTCACTTAACATCTCCATAATACCTTCACTTCCCATTTCCTCACCTACTGCACCACTGATGTCATTTGCTCTTTGCATGTATTCCTTGATGACTTGTATAATACCTGATGGAGACACTGTTACACTCTTGCTGTAATCTGCCTTCTGTATCACACCAAACAAATCTGCCCACCACTGATCTCCAAATAGTGTGTTAAATGCCCACAGTTTACCCCTTCTAACAAGTGCTTTTAATGTGTCATCTAAGGTTATTAACTCAAGTGCATCAATCTCACCAATATTGACAAACTTGTTGCCAACCATGCCTGCATCACCTCACACAGATTCTTCTAACACTTTGATAGGTGTTGCCTTTAAGTGTATGTCTGTTAGGTATATATAAACTGCCACATGGTTTGCACTAACCTTGTGTGGTTTACCGTTTATCACAACTTCCACAGTGTAATTACTGTAATTCCATGCAAGTACTACAAACTTGTATGCAAGTTCTTTCCACACACCTTTGTCTTCATCATATGCCTTGACTATTCCGCCACTGCCAATGTCACAATACACCATTGCAGTGTCTATGTCTCTCCTGAAGTAATCAAACACACCTTTGACAAATCTAACCTTAAGTGGCCTAACTGCAAATATCTCAAACTCTGCAAAATCAGGCAGTTCACCATATGCACCTATTTCTTGATACAGGTCGTGTATAAACTCAACATTGCAGTAGTAGATCTCAGGTAAGAAATATGCATAACTTGCATCTTCAAAATCACCTGCAGGGGGTGATTCACCTATTGGCACTCTAAACATAACAGTATACTTGCTCAGCTTATCACCCATGTACTTAAGGTTATCTTTGTACAACTGTGGGTCAAACTCAAACACATCAAACGGTACAACTGTCCTTCCATCTATTGCCACAGTGTCATCATTATACACAGGTTTAACTGCTTTTTCACCAATCTCTGCAAGTGCATTTGTGTGGTACAATTCTGTAAAGTATGTGTCAATGTTGTGATGTGTTTTGACATTAAGTGCATTGTTTAACTCTGTTAGCACTGATTTAACAAATGCTTGCACTGCACTTATGTACTTGTTTGCAAATACAATCCTTTTGTATGCCATGTCTTCCAAAATCTGCATTACTGCACTCTCTAACTTTTGCTTAACCTCATCATATGTCACCATGTTTACAATTATACCTTTATACATATTTAACCTTATTAACACATATGGTTACAAATGCAACCACTGACCGAAAGGTTTATATGCAATTGGTGACATATGTCACCATAGGTGAGCACCTGAGCAATGCCACAGGTGCAAGCCTGTGGCACCTCAGGTGTGATGTAGGTTAGAACACATGTGAGGTGATAACATGGATGAATTGTTTAAAGAGTTTGGAATGAGCATACAGGAAGTTTTCAAGAAGTTGCAGGAGTACATAAGTGAGGTGACAGCAATACTTGCAAAGCATCCAAAAAGGATACAAAGTTGCAGAGAACTTGTACAGTGGTTGCATAAGGGTGATGTCAAGGAAAGGTTGTTAAAAATGTATGCAGTTACAGTGTTGCTTGACCTTACAACAACAATAGCCTTGCTGAGTTATGAGATATACCTCAAGGAGATAAAGCTTGAGGAGATAATGAATGTGTATGCACCATATCTGGAGATAATACGTGAAAAGGTGCATGATAAGGATAAAAATAAGGATGATAATGAGGTGATGTACCTATGAAGAAGTTAAGGAGTGTGCATATTAGGATGACTGACACAATGTTGAATGTGCTTGAAAAAGAGGCAGAACGCAGGGGACTAACCGTCTCAGACTTAATAAGGTACATAATTGCACAATGGCTTGAACAACATGCTAAATAACTCAACCTTTCCATATTTTTTAACAACCTGTGTGAGGTGATAGGTGTGAGTGTGGGGATTAAGGTGAGTGAGAAAGTGTTAGAATGGTTGAGAGATGCATACACTGCACTTGAGATGCTTGACAGTGAAGATGTGAATGCAACTGTCAAGTCAAACCTAATGCAGATACAGTCATATGCAATTGCAATCATAAACCTTGTAAACAAGTTAATTGTGGAGAGGTGAGAGATATGGTTGAGGAGTTAAAAGGTGTGCTACCTGTGCTAAACCCTCCATACAATGGTAAACTCACACGGTTAATAAGGTTTTTCGATGTAGACAGGGGTCACTTAGTAGAGTTCACAATTGCAGAAGTACCACAGGATTTGTCAAAGATGTTTGAATGGATTGAGTGCAGGAAACAAATGAACAAACCCCTGTACATAGGTTTAAGGCATGTAAATTCAATAGGTGTTAAGTTAATTGAAGTGAGATTGCATGATGAACACTCACCACTGTGGATAGATCCTGTAACATTTGAGGTTTACATAGATGCAGACAAACATCACAGGTGTGCAAAACATGACAGTGTTGCATGGAGATACATTTTACACTACTGCGGGTATAAGCTTAAGAAGAAACGTGTCAAAGGTGTATGGTTTGGTGACAGGAAGAAACACAAACAAATGCAACTACAACTTGAATAAGCATGTATGTGCATTTAGTTGTCCAAAATCCTTCAATTTTTTTACTCAAGTGCATTGTAAATAGTGCTAAAGCTTATGTTATTGCAAATGATCATGTGCATGCTTTGATACCTGTGAAGGAGTGGCACAGGTTGTATAAGCATGTTAAAGGCAGGTTTGCATTTAGAGTTAAACGTGTATTGACTGAATGGCATTATGTGAATGTGTTGAGGTATATGGCAAGGCATGAGGGGGTGATAAGTGTGTTAGATAATGATAAGTTGAAAGAGTTGATTGCAAATGCGGTTAGTGAGGCTATCAAAAAGGCAATGAATGAGATTGCTAAAAGTGATAAAACAACACAACAAACACAGGCACAGCAATCACGACAATCCACACTAATTGAGTTTCAATCAAAGTATGCAACATTCAGACTGAGACATGATGACAAAAGGCAACTTGTGTGGATTGAGCTAAGGCAAGGTAAGAATAAAGTAAGCACTGGCTTGACATATGATGAGTATAATGCACTTGTCAAAACATTGCAAAGTGCAAAAAGGTCATTTGGCATAAAGTCTGGCAGAAGGATAAGAAAGGTTGAAGGGTTTGAGAAGGCATTAGAGTGAGGTGAGTGTTATGGATTTGCCATTGGTTGCCTTTACTAAATTTTTTAAGGAGTTAAGTGATGCAGACATACTGACATTCAGAGCATTCACTAAACAAGAACAAGAACAATTGCTCAAGTTGCTATTACCATCAAAGAGTGCATTACATCTTGAAAGGGCATATAGGTGCAATGATGAAATAGTGTTCAAGCCAGAGAGTGTGTCAATTGGACACAAATCTAACATGGTTTACTTCAATGTCAAATCTGGCATGTTGTGCACTGAATTAACTGATGAATTGTTTGATGTATTGCTTGAAATGCAATCACAGCAATTCTACTTTAAAGGCAGAGTAGTTGATAAGATTGTGCAGAATGAGAGAAATGCAACATATGTCATTGAGATTGACAGTTATTACACTGCCACATATGACTTTGACACTGCCAAGCAATTACTGCAAGAATACAAACCTATTGACCTGCTAATGTATGCAATTGGATACAAACCCACACCAATTGCAATTGCATGCAAGTTGTCACAATTATTACCACTGTTTGTCTTTGATGACAAAGCTATTCACACTTTTGTGTTTAGTGCACCAAGGTTTGGAAAGTCTAAGACTGCAGACATTCTAAGTGGTTTAACAAATGCATACAAAACAATTGTACCATCACCTGCAAGGTTAGTGTATGATGGCAGGAGTGGAAAATACGGGCTAACATACTGGTATTCAGTGCTTTACATTGATGAATTTGATAAAGTCAGGGGAAGGAGACTTGAGAAGTTTCAGGAGTGCTATGAGATACTACTGACAGGCATGAGTGATGGACTGTGGCAACGTGACATTAGTGCTAAAGCTGAAGATTTCCGAAACATAGTGGGTTTCTGTTTCATGGGTAATATCAAAGATGCAAAGGTTGATGATTACACACTTGCAAGTTATGCAAAGAACAACCGTGAGAAACTGCATGAGTACTTGGAAAGTTATAACATTGCACCTGAGCCATTCATTGAGAGAATCACATACATTGACATTATAACCAAACCAATACAGGCATATCAATTGCTTAACTACAATGAGAACAACAAAGTGATGTACTTAGAACCTGCTGTGAGTAGAGCTGTGATTAAACTGCTACAGGATAAGGTGATTGAACAACCAATTGCAAAACGTGCAGAGTGTGAACTTGACCATCACTTTAACAGGATGAAGGCAGTGTTGCAAGTGTTGCAAGTTGATCTTGATGATGCAACTATTGAATCACTTGTGCAAGGTGACTTGATGTTCATTGATGTGCTGAGTGATGATAAGCAATCACAACAAACAGAGCAAACTGAGCATAAGGAAAAGACTGATGAAAATGAGATTAAAGTGGAGGAGTGGGATTTGAGTGGTGTAGTGGGGTGAGATTATGACTCATTACCCATTTTTTGATCTTAAGGAAATTGCAAAACAGGTTGAACGTGAGTTACAGGAAGAACAAAATGACAAATATAAACCTGAGGAAATTGAGAGTGCAATATACAACATACTGTACAAGGAGTGTGGTATTGAGTCTAAGGATTTGCCTAACAATGAATTCTATTTGAAGGAATTATGTAGCTGTATTAGAAAAGCATACTATGACAGGAAGTTTGCAGTACCTCCTAAACCTGAAAGTTATCCATTGAAGGTGTATGTGGGCATGATACTGCACAATGTGCTGACAAAGGGTTTGGCAGAGTGGTTTAATGGCAGTGCAGAGGTTGAACAAGTGTATGAACACAATGGCATTAAGATACATGCAAGATGTGATATACTGCTTGATGATGAAGTGTGGGAATTGAAGGTAAAGGTGTTTCATAACAAACCTAACATCATTGACATAAGGCAATTGAATGCGTATTTACACATATACGGTAAATCAATTGGCAGGTTTATAATACTAACACTGCACAATGGCAAGAATGGCAAGAAGTACTTTAAGCCTATCAATGTGGTTAAAATCACACCTAACCACAAGATGTGGCTTGAACTACTTGTGAGAGCTGAATACCTGAAAAGATGCTTAGAGTCTAACACAGAACCACAAGTGCAAATGAGTGAAAATGAGAAAAAACTGCTATGCACAAGATGTGTTTACAAACAGTTATGCACAGGTTTTTAACCTTTTTATTTTTTAGTGTGTGATGTGATGTGTATGCAGGTTGATGTTACAGGTTTTATTGTGTTGTATTGGATTGCATGGTTAGTGGTTGTGATACTCATTTGGATTGCATATTTGCATTTAAGGTGAGTTCCTGTTTTATTTTTTGCACTTCTTGCTCAACTATTTTTAACAATGCTGTGTTAATTTGTTCACATCTTGGTTTGCTCACATTACCGCACTTAATACCCATTTTGAATGCAAGTTGATATATGCACTGCACACCACAGTTACATGCCATTGCTAGTATCCTTGCAGGATATTTGCCATAAAGCCTTTTTACAACTTCCACTATAACAGGGTCTGTCCTTCTACCCATTCACATCACCACTGTATTTAAATGTGCAGTCGCATATTATGCATTATGGTGCAACCTTATAAGAAAGGTGTGAGGCTTGAATATGCTGTTAGAGATATGTTGCAAGATTTGGGTTTTTGGGTGGTTAGGAGTGCAGGGTCAAGAGGTTTGTTTGACATATATGGCATCAAGGATGGATTTGTGTTAGGTGTGCAGTGCAAGTATGGCAAACGTGTTAAGTTTGCCACAATTGTGGATATGTTAAAAGCATGGCAATTATATCATGTGTACCCTGTGTTTGTGTTCAGAGAAAACCGCAAGACTGTGTTATATGATGTTGTTATGAGGTGTGAGGTTGAA
>Ga0190369_1000095_pt1 | contig 12309 bp, 14 predicted proteins | sample 4872181213_MG_FD_165051 | JGI IMG/M metagenome (GOLD analysis project Ga0190369, IMG submission 165051) | Hydrothermal vent microbial mat bacterial communities from Southern Trench, Guaymas Basin, Mexico - 4872-18-12-13_MG | ecosystem: Environmental > Aquatic > Marine > Hydrothermal vents >... | reverse complement strand
GATCAAAGATGGTTTGTATCCTATCTTACATAATTCGTATACAGCCATAGCTCCTGCTGGTGAATTACCAATCGCAATTATGCTTCCATCAATAACGTCTTTAAGCTTGTAGAACCCATCTCTCACCCTGACTCCAGCTTGAAGATCTGCGTGCTCAACAGCTACTAAAACGTTGTAATACCCCCTTATTCCAGCTTTAACCATCGACACATCGACTATTACATACGTATCGTTGCGTAATGCTTCAATTCCCGCCTCAACTGGATTACCTTTGAATACAACGATATCCTTTATCGAAGGATCACCAGTTGCTATTATGCATCTCTTAAGAATGAAATCCTCCAAACTGTTTCCTTTAACGAATTTATTCACTATGCTGTAACTCCTTTCTACAATTCTTTTAGCTTCATCACTGTAAGCACCCATTTCCATACTACCACCTGTATTTCCTCGAATAACCTCGTGGTGTGATCATCCTCCCATTTAAAATCGTTGTTTCAGAGTTCGAAACAAACAAAATCGTATGCATATCGATTTTACTTGGATCTCTAATTATATCCTTGGGATACGTGATAAATACCTCTTCTCCGCTTCGAGTTGCGTTTTTTACAACTCCAATCGGAACGTTACCTCTAATTTCCAGCACGATCTCCATAGCCTTCACAAGCTTATCTGTCCTCTTTCTACTCGATGGATTGTATATCACTACAACGAAATCCCCTTCCAACGCATTTCTAAGCCTCTTTTCTATGATTTCCCAAGGCGTAAGTAGATCACTTAAGCTTACCACTGCATGATCTCCACTCACTGCACAGCCTAAAAGCGGAGAAGCAGAACATAACGCTGTAACTCCCGGAATAACCTCAAAATCGATATCTAAACCCAAAGAATAAACGTATTCGGCGACGAGTGAGGCCATACCGTATATTGATGGATCACCACCGCTGATAAGGCTAACGATATGTGATCTAGCAAGTTGAATAGCTTTTTTAACCCTCTCAACCTCTTCACCCATCTTGCTTTCGATGATCTTCCCTTTAACCATGTGACGAATCCTTTCAACGTAAGTCTTATGACCTAAGACGAATTCCGATTCTTCCAGAACTCTCTTAGCCTTAAGAGTCAATAACTCGGGATCTCCCGGGCCTATACCAACTACATAAAGCTTACCTCGCAATCGCAACAGTTACACCTCCGTAAACTCTCTTCGGCAAAATTAGCTCCTTCTTTTTAGAATAAAACAGTGCACAAGCCTCTGCAACGTTTTTAACTCCTATCTTAGTAGCTTTTGTTTCTCTAACATCCATTTTATTTATATCTTCAGCCGAAATGAACATTAAAGGCTTTTTTATGCTGTCAACGGCCTCAATCAAACCCTTTTCATTCCTCTTCAAATCGATTGTTGCGATTAGCCTTACATCCTTCAAATTAGCTCCGATCTCCTCTAACGCTGAATGAACAGCTTTTAAGATTTCATCTGAACTTGTTCCCTTTCTGCAACCTATTCCTATGCAAAGTCCATCTGAAAACTCTGCTGAGGTTGTTATAACTGGTGTTAAGCCTAAAGCTCTGAGTTTTTCTGCAACAGCGTTTGCTCCGTGATGAGCTCCGAGTAGAGGGATCGCAAATCTCATAGGTTTATCTACGACAACGATAGCTGGATCTACCCACTTACTTCTTAAGTGAGGACAAATCGATCTAATCACTATACCAGTGGGCATATACGCAACTATACAGTCGAATTTGTTCATTAGCTCACTGAATATTCCTGAGCGATAGACCACAATATCCGCGTTGAGAAACTCTGCAAGCTTCTTAAGTTTTTCAAGATCTTTTTCAAACCCTAACACAGCTATGCGTATAATACAGACCTCCTACCCTTTCTTTCCAAAACTTTGCCGATTATTATAACGGCTGTTCTTCTTATTCCCTCTTTCTTGACTTTTTCAGCTATATCTCCAAGCGTTCCTCTTATAACCTTCTCATCCTCTCTTGATGCATGATAAACGACTGCAACTGGTTCATCCCTTCCTCTAATCCTTCCAACTCTTTCCGCTATCTCTTCAATCTTGTCAACTCCGAGCAAAATGACAAGAGTGCAGGGAATTCTTGCAAATTCCTCTAAGTAGTCTTTGTCAAGAGTTCTACCAGCGGGTCTAAGTATTACAACTGCATTCGAGACAGAAGGAATCGTAAGCTCAGTTTTTAAAATTGCAGAGGCTGAAAAAATACTACTAACCCCGGGAATAACTTCGCATTCAATACCCCTTTTTTCAAGCTCAACTATCTGCTCGTTCAAAGCTGAAAATATTGAAGGATCTCCGCTTACGATTCTTGCAACGACCTTTCCAGCTTTAACGTTACTTTCAATTAATTCTACTATATCTTCAAGCTTCATTCCGTAGCTATTGACCTTTTTTCCGTTAAACTCTTCAAGGAATCTTTCATCTATTAATGAGCCGGGATATATTATCAAATCGGCTTGCTTAAGGATTTTGTAAGCTTTGACCGTCAACAACTCGGGATCTCCCGGCCCAAAGCCTATGAAGTAAACCTTCAAGATATCACCTCATTCCAACAACTATTGTAAAGTAGTCCGTTCTCTCTGGAGGTTCTTCAATCTTCTCGATCCTCTCACCTTCCATGAAAATTCTTTCCGCTAAGTAAAATTCCCTCATCCCCATTTTTTTGAGGAATTCGCATATTTCCTTAGGCTTCGTAGCTTTTAAGACTACGATGCATCCGATATCATCGTCCTTAAGCGTAGTTACGAGCATTGAAACGTCAATAAATCTCTTTATCTTTGAGAATACTGTCGTGAAGCTCGGTAATCCCGGAATTATCTCGATTTCAACGTTAGGATTTATTTTGAGTATCTCTTCAACGAGATGCTGAAATGTGGAGTAGAACATCGGATCTCCCAAGCATGCAAACGCTATGTTTTCCTTAACACATCTATCTGCAAGCTCTTCCGCCAGTTTGGTGGTAATTTCTTTACTCCTACCCATTGGGAATTCCACTATACGAGGCTTTACTATGTGCTTAACAAGCGATTCTGCAAGTTTCCCCGGAACTATAACCTCATCTACAGCTTTAAGAACTTCAACAGCTTTTAAAGTTATCAGCTTCGGATCCCCCGGCCCTAAACCTACACCAAACAACATTATACACCACCTACGACAATGAATATCGGATTTATCGGCTTAAAAGCGGTAAGTCCAGCTAACTCGTAACTCTTTGAAATGTTAACGATTAAAGCCTCTTTGAAAATGCCCAGTTCCTTCATAACCTTAATAACCTTACAAGCCATTTCGATTCTTGCAAGGTTTACAGCAATCTTTCTAGCTTTTCCGCTTGCAATTTTAAGCATCTCTTCGATATCCTTAGTACCTCCAAAGAAGACTATGTCGTAATCGTAATCCCTTAAGAATTCTAAGCCGTGCATGTGCAGTAATTCAACGTTCTCCTTAACTTCGGCATTTCTAATTACATTCTCATCGATATCCACAGCGTAAACTTTGGAAACGTAATTTGCGAAGAAGTTAGACACGGCACAGCTTCCGCAACCAATATCGGCAAAGATTTCTTCCCTCCTCGGCTTAAGCTTTGCAAACAGGATTCCGATTATCTCAAGCTTCGTCGCTTTCATAAAGCTTGAATACGTAATTCAGCAATCCGGTTAAGGCGATTATTAATCCAGCCAAGAAGTCCTCCTTTCCGTGGATGATTTTCGGAGGCTTGAAAGCTTTTGATGAGAGGTATGTGAGTGTAACGATCGTTGAAATCGTTGAAACACCGTAGAGTGTTGTCACGATCAAAAGCTCTGCATAAGTTCTCGTTGCGAGCATGATTGGAATTAGGGGAATGCACGGCGATAGACTGAGTGCGAGTAGAACCACCGTTGCGGAGGTGTGGGTGTGCTTGTGCGGCTTAATCAAAGATGCTATCGAGTAAGCGAGCCCGATGGCGATTAACAGCAGTGGTGACAAACTCTCGATAGCTTCCGCAAATCCGAGGAGGTTAATTCCAAATATTAAAAGAATTCCGATGGCTACAGAGCTTAGAACGTGCAAAGTTCCAGCTAATGTCGAAAACGCTAAGATTTTTTTAATACTCCACATCCTCGCCTTCCCTATGGCGACAAACGGGACGTAGTGATCCGGAGCTAACGAGTGGATTACAGCGATTGATACAGCGGCAAAAGCTAAGAGCATTTTTTCAACCCCCGTCGAGGATTTCTAAACCTATCGGGAATTTGGAAGCTTCACCCTTCACAGCATTAATCAAATCCCTATCGCAAACGAGGAGGATCGTTTTTCCTTCCAAAGCTTTTAGTATCGATTTTTCCAGCGAGGTTATATCTACACCGTTTAGTCTGTTCCTCGCTTTCTCGCCAACAGCCGCAAGAAAATCGTAATCGATTCTCGGAATCTTTGAATCATGTGGAATCACGATCAGATCACCCCTTAAAAAGCTCCTTATCCCCAATCTCTTCGATAGCTGGTAATCTATCCTCTCGCTTTCGTGCACGATCTCACCGCTTTTCATGTAGATGTATCTATCCCCGACAACTTCGGCGAAATCCATGTCGTGGGTTGCGATTATCAATGTCTTCTTTTTCAACTTTTCGATAATCTCGCACATCATTTCGAACCCAACACCGTCCAAACCAGATGTCGGCTCGTCCATTATGATTATTTCGGGATCCATGGCGAGGATTCCGGCGATAGCAACCCTCTTCTTCTGACCTCCACTCAGATTATCCGGATTCTTATTTCTCAGATCCTCAAGCCCGAGCATTTTCAGCACCTCGTCAACCCTCTTCGCTATAAAATCCTCGTCGTAGCCGAGATTTCTTAATCCGAAAGCAACGTCATCGTAAACTGTCGGAGCTATAACCTGATCATCCGGATTCTGGAAAACTATTCCGACGTGCTTCCTAACTTCCTCCATGTTCTTTTTATTAACTTCTTTCCCCATTATCTTGAGAGTCCCGCTTTGGGGCTGAAGTAAACAGCTGAGGATTAAAAGCAAAGTCGTCTTTCCGCTTCCATTAGGCCCGAGCAGGACGACGGTCTCCCCCTTCTTCACCTTCAGGCTAACGTTTTTTAGTGCTACGGTTCCGTCTGGATACGTGTATGACAATCCCACGGCTTCTATCGCAAACATAACACCACCCTATCTATGATGACTAATAACGCAGAAAGGGATGAAAGGGCGGCGATCTGTGCTAAATCTCTTTTCGTCAATTTTCTCAGATGGATTTTGAATTTGAATCCCTTGGAGAGCATTCCGAGATAAACCCTGTCGGCACGATCCACCGATCTCAGGAGCAAAGCTCCTGCGAGCATTCCGAAATTTCTCAATTTTTTTGAGTATGGGAGGTCTTTCGAGAAGGCGTGCCTCGATTTTGCGGAGAAATACATCCTTTCAGCCTCTTTAGATAGCGTTCCAACGTAACGTAGCATTAAAAGCATAAGATCCACGATAGTTTCTGGAACCTTTAACCAAGATAACGCCGTAACGATTTCGTTCGTCCTCGTTGTTGAGATGTAGATGTAGAAAACTGCCAAACAAGCCCAAACTCTGAAAAGAATCAAGAAGGCGAAGCTTAGGCTCTCCTCCGTGATTTTGAGGAAGCTGTATTGCCATAGTGGTTTTGAGCCGCCGTATGTGAACAGAATTATGACGAAGACTGTTGCGACAATCGTAGATGGATAGATAAGTTTTTTGACGCCAGTCCCAAACCTTTTGAGGACGATTAAAGCGATTAGGAAAACCAATAGGCAAAGGCGTAAATCGTGAAGGGAGACGATCGAAAAAATTAGTAGAAGAAATGAAATCGTCTTGACTCTCGCATCCATTCGGTGGATTAAGCTATCCCTCTCGATATAAAGTCTGTCCACGTTTATTCTGTGGATATGGGCTTCCATAGTCAGCCCTTTTCGACCATTCTCTTCCTGACGTATCTTCCGATTATGAGGAAGATGAAGAATCCGACTGTCGTTCCGATACCGCTAAGAGGGTCTCCAGAAAGCCATTCTAACATTTTAATCCCTCCTTTCAAACGCGTCATACCAGAGGAAACCGAAGATGAAACCGCCAACTATTCCTGCCAAGGTAAATCCTACTGGCTCCAAATCTTCCGGTATACACGGAACGATTTGCACAGGCTCTTTGTTTGCTGTTGACACCGCAGTTTCCTCGACTATCGCATCAGTCCCCTCCATCTCAACCTTGTTCAAAGCCTGACCGACATACGTTGCGGCGACGATTATCCCTGTAATTATAACCATCAGGACAAGTGAATAAATCGTGAACTTATCCACTTGCCACCACCTCCCCCAATCCGATTAAATGCGGCCTCTTCTCCGCAACGTATTGGACTATTCCAGCGGTGAATGCGAATTCTGCGATCGCAATCGGTATCTGCGTTGGAGCGAAGCCCGCAAAATAAATCATCCAATGCTGTAAGACTGAATCAGGATTGAGGGATAAAGCGAGTTCGAGTGCTGTAGTTGCGTAAGTGAGCATATCTCCGATAAATCCAGCCAAGCCAGCGGAAACCCAGAGTGGTGCGAATTTTTTAACAATTTTATACGTTGCGTAGCCCGTCAGCGTTCCCACGATCCCCATTGAAAATGTGTTCGCCCCGAGCGTTGTTATTCCTCCGTGCGCTAAAAATGCATGGAATATCAAAGCTATGAAGCTAATAACGACTGTTGCGAACGGGCCTACGATTATCGCCGCCATTGGTGTGCCAATTGGATGCGAACAAGATCCAGTTACAGGAACTGGTATATGCCATACTGCTATGACGAAAACCGCCGCTCCCATCATTGCGAGGGTTGGCATGTATTTCGGGTCTCTCTCCTTTCTCTGCTTTATCTCACGAATACCCAATGCGATGAAAATCGCCGAAACGATATACCAGATTACGCACCATTCAACGCTTAGCACACCATCGGAAATATGCATCCAGATCACCTGTTTTATAATCAAGTAAATTTTACTTAAGCTTTTCGAATTTAAACTCAAGAAAACTTTAATATAATAATATCGATGCATAATTTGTGAAATTAATAGATCCAATTGAACTCTATGCCTATCCTTGGAATTGGCATAGAGGAAGTCGAGAAATCGCAAAAAAAGTTAAGAGTGGGTTATATATTCTTAAAGAAGATGGATTTCTGAGGAGAGGCATAACCACTGCTACTACTGCTTGTGCTGCTATAAATGCTGCGATTGCATCACTTAAAAGTGAAATCGATGAAGTTGAAGTCTTAACTCCTATAGGCATAAGAATTAAAGTTAAAGTTGAAGCTGAAAAAGGATTTGCAAGAGCTAAGAAGTTCGCTGGTGATCACGCATTTGATGTAACAAATGGTATTGAAATTACTGCAAAACTCGATGGAGAATCTATAAGTTTTGGAAGGGGTATAGGCTCCTTTAAGGGGAGAAAAGCCGTAAGTCCTTCGGCTATGAAACAGATAATACAGAACTTCAAATACTATGCCAGTAAATACAATTATAAAGGAGGAGTTGTGGTTGAAGTTCCGAATGGCGAAAAGATAGCAAAGAAAACTAAAAACGAAAAATTAGGAATTAAGGGAGGGATATCAATACTCGGTACAACTGGTTTTGTTGAACCATGGTGCAGAGAACTCGTAGAAACTAAAATAAAAATTGCTAAACAATACAAGAGAATAGCTATTACAACTGGCAGAAAGGCGTGGCTATACGCCTTTAAAAATTATTATCCGAAGTATCAACCGTTCGTTTTCGGCGTTTACTTAGACGAAATTCTCAAAGAACATCCGGGGGAGAAAATAATCATCGGATATCCCGGATTACTCTCAATATGGGCTGGAGGTACAGACAAAATCGAGGAGAAAGCATCTGAATATGGAGTGAAAAGAGTAGAGATCATCGGATAATGTTACGAAGATCCTTAATCTTGGCTGAATAGAAGTGAATATGAGTATATCCAGCTAAGGTATTGTAAACTAAGATTCCATCTAATCCATTCTTAATTCCTTTTCCATCGGTTTTAAATGCAAATTTCACATCCTCATCTGGTATAGCGTAACTGTAGTGAAATTCATGACCTCTAAACGATCCAATAAAGAAGGGATTATCCCTTATAACACTCCCCTTAACATAACCTAACGCTTGAAGTTTTTTCGTGAATACGATGTCTAAATCTAATACTCCAGCCATTTTTAACCATTTACCTTCAACATCTATCCCCCTTGAAAGGAATAGCATTCCGCCACATTCCGCGTAGATATACTTACAACTTTCAGCTTCTTTTTTTATAAATTTACCGAAACTTTTTAACTCTGGATACAACTCTGGATATCCACCACCTAAATAATATGCATCGCACTCCATCCATTCTCCTTTTAATGGAGAGAAAAATACTAAATTTGCAAACTTTTTTAGGATTTCTAAGTTATCGCGATAATAAAATGCAAATGCCGAATCAAAGGGAATCCCCAATGTTATTTTACCATAATCTTCATATATCTCTGGAGAATATTCGTGAATCTCGATACCGATATCCGATACCTCTAAAATTTTATCGATTTCTAAAAACTGCTCACCAAATTCAGCAAAGATCTTCCAGTCCTTTTGAACTTCAATACCTAAAACCAATCCGAGATGTCTACTCTTAATTTCTAATTTTTTATCTTTAGGGATATAACCAAATACTTTGTATCCTCGATTTTCGAATACTCTTTTAAGTTTCCGATACATTTCTCCAGAGCAATTATTAAAAATTACTCCAGCAACATTTACATGCCTATCAAAGTTCTTGTAACCTTCAAAGAGCGCTAAAGCGGATAAAGACAAACCTTTGACATCCATTACAAGAATTACTGGAACTTTTAAGAGTTTTGCGATATGTGCCGTAGAAGAATACTCAGTAAATCTATAACCATCAAAGAGCCCCATAACGCCCTCAATAATTCCAAAATCTTTGTCACTCATCCATTTAATGAATGACTTCAGAACACCGTCTTCTCCCATCATAAACACATCGAGGTTAATTGCATGTCCACAGAATCTATAATGGGTGGGATCTATGAAATCGGGACCTACCTTGAATGGTTGAACCTTTAAACCTCTATTCTTTAGAGCAGCAGCTATACATAGGGATACCGTTGTTTTTCCTATACCACTTTCAGTTCCACCAATTACGACTGCCTTCATACAAAAATCCTTTAATAGATGAAACTCACTTTGATCTATTTAAATTAAATTCTATTGTCATTATGTTAAAATATTAACGGTTTCGAATTAACTATCACTGCATAAACCTATAAGACGGATACCTTTCAAGTATCATTCCAGAAACTATTATTGGTGGCTCTCTCATCGCTATTTCTATAGCTTTATCGAGTTTCCACTCTTTCTCAGCGTATATCCTAAATAATACATCTCCCTTCTTTACGTGGCTTCCTCCTTTTTTGAACAGTAGTACTCCTGCACCTTTATCTTTTGGAGCTCCCGCGGCTCTTGCAATTTTTACAATCCTTTCGTTCATAACGTTTGCAACGGCACCGTCTATTTGTGCTACGAAGTCGTAGGTCTTGTCGCCAATTTGAATGTCATCTGATTTTACATCAGGATTTCCACCTTGAGCTTCTACTATTTGTTTAAACTTTTCTAAGGCTTTTCCAGATTCAAAAATACTCTTAGCATATTCATAACCGTTTAAGGCCTTTCCAGCGATTTCAAAGATTATTCCAGCAATTCCCAAAGCTTTTTCTATTAAACTCTTTGCACCTCTCTTTTCTTCTAATGCTTTTAAAGCTTCCCATGCCTCTAACGCTGGACCCACTGCTCTTCCAATCGGTTGGCCACCATATGTCAATGCACACGTTACATTCAATCCAAGCCTTCTTCCCAATTCGACGAAGTCATTTGCTAAGGACTTTCCAACCTCAACATCTGGAACTTTTGAACCAGCTCCAACTGGTATGTCTATAACTACATCTTTAGCACCTACTGCAGCTTTCTTGGCCATAACACTTGCTAAAAGCTGAGGTCTTGGGTCGATTGCTAATGGATATTCAACCTTAATTATCTTATCGTCTGCTGGAGCTATGTTAGTTGCGCCAGTCCACGCTATCACTCCACCAACTCTTTCAGTAATCTCCTTTATCTCTTCTATACTCAGGTTTACGTTTGCAAGAACCTCCATCGTATCAGCAGTTCCACTTGCAGAGGTTATTGCTCGTGAAGATGTTTTAGGGATTAGCAATCCAGCAGATGCAACTACTGGAACTACTATGAGCGATATCTTATTTCCAGGAACTCCACCGATACTGTGCTTGTCCACAACTGTTCCACCTTCAAAAGTTAAAACATCTCCAGTTTCAACCATCGCTCTTGTAAGCCATTCTATTTCATCGAAGTCCATTCCATGAATATGACTAGATAAAACAAAGGTTGTGAGTTCTATTTCTGTTAGTGTATCGTTTACTATATCTCTGACTATTTCGTATATCTCATCTCTGGAGAGCTTTTTCCCATCCAACTTTTTCCTTATGTATTCTACAGATTTAGGCTTTGGAATCGGGATTAAATTTACTTCATCTCCGTCAGATATCATGCATTCCTCAGCGACACCCATACAGATTCCCACTTCTCCCTTCTCGATTAGTCCAACGGCAATCTGAACTAATGCAACTGTAGATTTTTTTGAGATTATCCTAACTCTATCCCCTTCAAATAAACCGATTTCATCCGCATCGCTTTGATTCATTATAACGGTGTGTTTTCCAGTCTTTATCGGTATGATTTTAGCTTTGAGTATCATGAGTTTATGTCAAAGAAAGAGATAAAAACATTAACTTTCAAACGTCTCAAGGCTTACAAGGTTTTTCAGTTCTTTTTCAAATCTCTTCAAAGATTCTAACCTATAATCTTCTTCCAAGATTTTTTTAATCATATCTGCATTTGTATCTATTTTTATTTCTCTTGTCCTACCGTATCTTCCCTTTGAGATTACAATAGAATTTATTATTCCAAGCATGTCTAACTCCGATATTAGATCGCTAATCCTCCTCTGAGTTAATGCATCAATTCCGATTTTTGCACAGAGCTTTTTGTATATCGTATAGATTTCGCCAGTCGTAAACTTCTTCTCTGGGAACAACGCTATACCATAAAGCAAAATCTTGCTATGTATTGGTAAAGTCCTTATAACTTCTGAAATGTGATCGTGTTCGATCTTTTCAACCGCTTTCTTAACGTGCTCAATTCTAACTACGCTGTCTTTTTCTCTCTCAGCTATTTCCGCACTAACCCTTAATAAATCCAAAGCCTTTCTTGCATCTCCATGCTCTTGAGCAGCTAAAGCTGCACAGAGTTCAATTACACCATCCTCAAGTACACCATCGTTAAACGCTAAAATTGCTCTCTGTTTTAATATATCTACAAGCTGTTCAGCGTTATACGGTGGAAACACTACTTCTTCTTCACTCAATGAGCTTATAATTCTTGCATCTAAAAAATCTTTAAAGTTTAAATTATTCGAGATACCAATTATACTCACCTTAGACTTTTCAAGTTCTGAGTTTATTCGAGTTAAACTGTAAAGAGCTTCTTCACCCTTTTTTGCGAGTTTGTCAATTTCATCTAAAATTACTATTAAAACGATACTTTTCTGGTCTATAGCCCTCTTTACTTCGTCATAAACTTGATCTGTTGGCCATCCAGTAAGCGGAACTGATCTTCCAAATCTCCTTGCTATGCTAGCAAAAACTCTGTACGCAGTATCTACGATTTCGCAGTTTATATAGTGAACGTACACATTTGCTTTTAACTTTTCACTCATCTCTTCAAGCTGTTTTCCGACTAACTTAACTGTAGCAGTTTTTCCAGTTCCAGTCTTACCGTATACAAATATGTTCGATGGAATTTCACCTCTTAGTGCTGGCGATAACAGCATAGCCAACTGCCTTATCTGTTCTTCTCTATGCGGTAAGTGATCAGGAGTATAACTATGCCTTAAAACGTCTCTATTCTTAAATATTTGACTTTTGCTTAAAAAATCTTCAAAGATGTTCATGATACTCTAATCTTAGCTGTTCCATCAAAATAAAGCTTTTTCCATTGGACAGTTTAAACTTGTTTACTTAGAAGATAAAAACTTATATATTAAATTTAAAGGTGGTGTTATGATACTGTTGATAGATTATAGTAGTAAATCCACAACCTAAGAGAAATTTCGAGCATTTCTAAGGATTTAGAGAATCTGATTGATTTTCTTGCAAATCTTGAGTTATCGTTTCTCAG
>Ga0190369_1000094_pt1 | contig 12432 bp, 11 predicted proteins | sample 4872181213_MG_FD_165051 | JGI IMG/M metagenome (GOLD analysis project Ga0190369, IMG submission 165051) | Hydrothermal vent microbial mat bacterial communities from Southern Trench, Guaymas Basin, Mexico - 4872-18-12-13_MG | ecosystem: Environmental > Aquatic > Marine > Hydrothermal vents >... | reverse complement strand
GATAGCGCCGTAATCATAATATAATTTTTATAGACGTTTAACTATGTTTAAAAACCTTTATCGCTATTTGGTGAGATTTGATCCCACAGAATTGATTTCGGCCCCGCCATGATGAATCCCCCATAGGTATTGATAGAGTACTTTAGCTCTTGTTTCTCTTGTTTATAGCTTTTAAATCTTTCTCTTTATTAGCAAATTTCATTATCTTAGTTAAAGTTAAAAACCCAGTTAAAACTAAAATCTATCCTCAACTACTTATGCCTACAAATAATCCTAAAATAATGCCTACTAAGTAAATACATCCAAAATGGACATGTTGCGATAAAAATGAAACGTTTATCTAATGTGCCAGTGATTTTTAATGGAGGTGTTTAGATGATCAGAGAGCGTATAAAAAAAGTTGCCGTATTAGGTGCTGGAGTAATGGGGCATGGAATTGCTCAAGTCGTTGCAACTGCTGGCTATGATGTTTGGGTTAGGGACATAAAACAGGAGTTTTTAGATAGAGCTAAAGAAAACATCGAGAAAAATCTGAAGAGAGCTGTAGAAAAGAAAAGGCTTTCAGAAGAAAAGGCCAAAGAAATCCTTTCAAGAATCCACTTTACACTTGAGATGGAAGAAGCTATAAAAGATGCAGACTTAATAATTGAAGCTGTTCCAGAGGTAATGGACATAAAGAAGCAGGTCTTTTCTGAAGCTCAGAAGTATGCAAAGCCAGAATGTATATTCGCAACGAATACATCAGGTTTAAGCATTACAGAGCTTGGAAATTCAACTGATAGACCAGATAAATTCTTGGGATTACACTTCTTCAATCCTCCACCAGTAATGCAGTTAGTTGAAGTTATAAGAGGAGAAAAGACTAGCGATGAAACTGTAAAAATTGGAATTGAATTCGTTAAGAGCTTAGGTAAGACTCCCGTTTTAGTTAAAAAGGATATACCAGGCTTCATCGTTAACAGAATTCTGATTCCATACCTAACGCTCGCAATGGACGACGTCGAGAAGGGTATTGCAAAACCAGAAGAAATAGATGCCACAATGGTTTACAACTACGGATTCCCAATGGGGCCTATAACTCTTGCAGACTTCGTAGGATTGGACGTTATATACTATGCAACACAGCAGTGGGGGTTTGTTCCATCTTCGAATTTACTCAAACAGAAGTTTGAGGCAAAAGAGCTTGGAATGAAGACTGGTAAAGGTTTCTACGACTGGACTAAGGGAAGACCGCAGATACCAAAAGAATTGGCTGGAAAGTATGATGCTTTGAGGCTTATAGCACCTATGGTTAACATCGCTGCAGAAATAATCGAGATGGGTGTTGCAGAAGCGAAAGATATAGACACTGCTATGAAACTTGGAACAAACATGCCAAAAGGGCCATGCGAGCTTGGAGATGAAATTGGATTGGATGTAATACTTGCAAAAGTAGAAGAGCTGTACAAAGAAAAGGGATTTGAAATACTTAAGCCAACTGAATTCCTTAAGAAGCTTGTTTCTGAAGGAAAGACTGGAGAAAAAGCTGGAGAAGGATTTTACAAGTATGGAAAAGTGGTATTCAAGGAGATATCCATTGAAAAAGAGGATAAAATCGCTAAAATAGTTATAAACAGACCACAAAAGCTGAACGCATTATCCTTGAGGACTTTGGATGAAATATCTGAAGCTTTGAAAGAATTGGAGAAAGACGACAGTGTAAGAGTTGTAATAATTACGGGTGCTGGAGACAAAGCCTTCTCCACTGGATTCGATTTGCAAACCGTAATGCTCGATCCAGAGATATTCTTACCTCATAACGCTATGATGATGTCTGCAAAGGGGCAACAGGTTTTCACGCAAATAGAGAGATTTCCAAAGCCGGTTATAGCGGCTATAAACGGTTATGCATTTGGTGGAGGTTGTGAACTCGCTTTAGCATGCGACTTTAGAATAATGAAGAGAGGTGGACAAATCGGATTAACTGAAGTAGGCTTAGGAATAATCCCGGGTTGGGGTGGAACTCAAAGGCTTGCTAAAGTCGTAGGTATTGCAAAAGCAAAGGAGCTAATAATGCTTGCAAAGAGATTAGATGCTGATGAAGCTGAGAGAATTGGCTTAGTGAACAAGGCAGTGGATGCAGATAAGTTTGAAGAGGAAGTAATGAATTTAGCAAAACAGTTAGCAAGTATGCCTCCTATAGCCTTAAGAGTTGCGAAATACGCTGTAAACTTTGGCTACGAGCTCCCAGCTGAGATAGGACAAGCATTAGAGGCGGCATACTTCGGAATAACAACATCCACAAAGGACTCTGAAGAAGGGATTAAGGCTTTCTTCGAAAGAAGGAAACCAGAATTCAAAGGTAAGTAAATCCTTTATAATTTTTAATTAAGAAAAATTTTTTTATTCAGTGAAAATGAATTTAACCGTGTAAATCTGAGGAGGGATGAGCGTGAAAGTAATAGTTCTCGTTAAACATGCAGTAGATCCGGAATCTGAGCTTAGTATTGCAGAAGATGGAAAAAGTTTGAAAGATGCTGGACTTGTATACGACATAAACGACTGGGATCGCTACGCTGTTGAAGAAGCTATAAGGATTAAAGAGAACAGAGGTGGAGAAGTAGTTGTTGTTGGAGTTGGTGAGAAATGCGACGACACACTTCGCAAATGCTTGGCTATGGGTGCTGATAGAGCTATAAAAATACCAGTAGAAACAGGGTTAGATGCATATCAAACCGCTGAAGTGATAAAAGAAGCTATAAAAGACGAGAAGTTCGATCTAATATTGGCTGGATTTATGAGTCAAGATTTGAACAATACACTCGTCGGTGTTTTACTTGCTTCAATGCTTGATATACCTTACGCCACAGCAGTAACGAGTGTAAACATCGAGAATGGAACTGTAAAAGTTACCAGAGAACTTGAAGGTGGATATTCAGAGGAAGTTGAGTTAAAGATGCCGTGCTTGCTAACAGTTCAGAGTGGTATAAACGAGCCGAGATACGTATCTATAATGGGAATTAAGAGAGCGAGAACAAAAGAGATGAAAGAGGTAAAAGTAACACCAACTGTTTCAACTGTAGAACTAGAAAAGATATACGTGCCTCCAGTTAAGAAAGCTGAGATAATAACTGGTGATCCATCGCAAGTAGCGGATAAGATTATTGAAATTCTCAAAGATAGGGGGTTGATATAATGAAGGTTTTTGCGATTGCGGAGCATAGGTTTAATGAACTAAATCCAATAAGTATTGAACTCTTGAACCTTGCAAACGCTATAAAGGGTGATGGTAGTAGTGAAGCTGTAGTAATCGGAAAAGATGTAGATAACTTTGCAAAGGAGCTAGCGAAGTACGCTGATAAGGTATGGAAGATTGAAGACGACTCCTTGGAATACTATACTCCAGATTTGTACGTAGATGTCTTATTACAGCTCTTTGAAAAAGAGAAACCAGACGTAGTTTTGATTGGACATACATCGCAGGGATGTGACTTTGCTCCTTATCTGGCAGTTAAACTAAACGCACCGATAGCAACTGACGTAGTTGGAGTAGATATCTCAGACGGTTTAAAGGTTTCGAGGTATATACTTCAGGGTAAATTAATGGCTGACTTGAAGATCAAATCATTCCCATGCGTTTTAACGATTAGACAAGGTGTTTTCAAGGAAAGCTGTGAAGTTAACGGAGAAGTTATAGATTCTGGAATAAAGCCTTCAAAGCAAGCAATGAGAAAGTTCATAAGATACATAGAGCCAGAAGTTGGAGAAGTGGACATATCTCAAGCAGACATAATAGTTTCTGTTGGAAGAGGTATCGAGGATCAGTCGAACATAGAGCTTGCTGAAGAACTTGCAGAACTTCTCGGTGGCGTTGTTGCTGGAAGCAGACCTGTAATCGATGCGGGCTGGTTACCAAAGGACAGACAGGTCGGAATTTCGGGCAAGACTGTAAAACCAAAGCTATACCTTGCTTTAGGTATCAGTGGAGCTTTCCAGCATGTAATGGGAATGAAGGACAGTGAATTGATAATAGCTGTAAACAAAGATCCAGAAGCTCCAATATTTACAGTAGCGCATTATGGAGTTGTTGCAGATCTTTTTGATATAGTTCCCGAACTTATCGAAAAGCTCAAGAAGATTAAAGGTAAAGCCTAATTTTTTAATTTTATTTTATTTTTATCAATAAGGTCGACTGGTTATGACATTACATTGTTTAAATACTTCATCAACAATGTTGCATCACCACTTTTTATAAAATCGTTGCTTGCAAAACCTCGCTCTTCACAGTAGTTCCGAAAGTTGGCAACTAGGCTAACCTAAATGAGGTTGTTTTCTCTAGAAAATCCATTATGATTTTTATTCTACTGTTTAGGGCGGGGTAGGTCACCAATAAGGTCAAATGATTGTGACATTAATTTATAATATTTTTTTATTTAGCTATATAATATCAAATAGTTAATTTTTCGTGCAAAGTAGCACATTTAACTCTACCATTTTTTGTTGCTATTTTCGACACAACTCTTTTATAGTTATATGTATTATGCAAAAACATGAAAGTAGAAGACATAAAAAAGATCGGTGTTCTAGGTGCTGGAGTAATGGGGCATGGAATTGCTCAAGTCGTTGCAAGGACTGGCTATGAAGTTGTATTAGTCGATATAAGTGAAGATATATTGAAAAAGGCTATTGAAATGATAAGATCTGGTCCTTTTGGTTTGCAGAGATTAGTTGAGAAGGGCAAGATTACGCAAGAAGAAATGGAGAAATGTATGGAGAGGATAAAGACCTCTACCTCCCTTGAAAGCCTAAAAGACGTAGATTTCTTAATTGAAGCGATACCAGAAGATGTTAACTTGAAGAAGAAGGTTTTCAGCGATTTAGATAAAATATGTAAACCTGAAACGATTTTTGCAACGAATACATCTGGGATTTTAATATCAGATTTAGCTACAGCTGTTGAGAGAAAGGACAAGTTTATAGGGATGCACTGGTTCAATCCTCCACCAGTCATGAAGCTAATAGAAGTAGTTAGAGGAGCACTTACATCTGATGAGACTTATCAGATTACTGTTGAACTCTCTAAGAAGTTTGGCAAGATTCCGATTGAGGCAAAAGATGGTCCCGGATTTTTCACAACGAGGTTTATAAACTGCTGGCTTATGGAGGCTATAAGACTGTTTGAGCAAGGTATAGCTGGGATAAAAGAAATAGACGAGATGTGTAAACTTGCATTTGGATTTCCAATGGGCCCATTTGAGCTTATGGACTTAATTGGATTAGACACGGTATATCATATAGCGGAGTACATGTACAACGAAACAAAGGAAAGGTACTATGCTCCACCGTTAACTCTTAAGAAGCTCGTTCTCTCTGGATACTTGGGAGATAAAAAGTATAAGCCAAGGAGTAAAGGTGGCTGGTACGACTTCTTTGGAATAGAAAAATAACTACTAAATTTTTTATTCCACAGTTTTATAAAAAATTTTAGTGAAAGTTAAGCTTATACCCGAAATTCGATATTATCTGTATCATGCAGAAGTTGAGAAGAATAAAGGTAGAGGATTACATCCCACAAGTTCAGGAGATAATAGAAAAAGTAAAGAGAGAAGGTGATAAAGCGTTAATAGAGCTTACTGAGAAGTTCGATGGCGTAAAGATAAAGAATTTAAAGGTTAAAAAGGTTGAAATCGACGAAGCGTACGATAGAGTTGATGACGACTTAATAGATGCATTAGAAGTTGCAAGAGAGAACATAGAGAAGTTTCATTCTATAACTTCTGTCGAAAGGGAAATGAAGATCGATTTCGGGGACTGCATACTTGGAAAAGTTTACGTTCCGATTGAAAGAGTTGGAGCTTACATCCCTGGAGGGAAGGCTACCTATCCTTCAACTGCTTTGATGATCGGTGTTCCAGCAAAGATTGCGGGCGTAGAAAAGCTGATTGCGTGTACACCTCCAGCTAAAAATGGGGAGGTAAATCCGATAACGCTTGTAGCATGTGACATAGCCGGATTTGATGAGATATACAAAGTCGGAGGGGCTCAAGCTATTGCTGCTATGGCTTATGGAACTGAAACGATTCCAAAAGTGGACAAAATAGTCGGGCCTGGAAATATATATGTTACTACTGCTAAAATCTTAGTGCAAAAAGATGTGGCAATAGATATGCCAGCAGGCCCCTCTGAAATAATGATAATCGCTGATGAAACCGCAAATCCAGAATTTGTAGCTTACGATTGCATGGCTCAACTTGAACACAATCAGGCTATAGCCGTTTTATTAACAACGTCAAAGGATTTGGCAGCTAAGGTTCAAGAAATAATTAAAAGTAAAGGAATTGAATACGATAATTTTGAAATCTTAATCGTTAAAAGCATAGACGAAGCAATAGGAATTGCAAACGATTTCGCACCTGAGCATTTGGTTTTAAATTTTAAGAACGCTGAAAACTATATAAACAAAGTGAAGCACGCTGGAAGTGTTTTTATTGGTAACTATTCAGCAGTTGCAGCTGGAGATTACGCAAGTGGAACAAATCACGTCTTACCTACCTCTGGTTACGCAAAGATATACAGCGGATTGAGTGTTGAGAGTTTTTTGAAACACTTCACTTATCAAATACTAAGTAAGGAATCTATGAAGAGAATAGGAAATGCAATAATAAAAATCGCTGAAGCCGAAGGCATGAAGTATCATGCAGAAAGTATAAAGGTAAGACTCTACTCCAACACCTCTTCGTAAAACCTCTTTAACATCTTTTTATTCGTTATGATTTCTTTTTCTTTCAGTACTTCTCTCTCCAACTTCTTTAAAGCGGTGTGCAATGCGTATTCTACGCCCCAGCTTTCTCCAGTCACCATGAAATTTCCTCTCTCACTCGAAAGCTTCAATCTCACGTGAATCAATGGAAGCCCTCTGAATATTTCTTTATGCCTTTTTATATATACAAATACATACGATTCTCCTAAGAATTCTGAGAATTTCCTCATAAATCTTTCTATATCGTTCATAATCTTGTCTCTGTCGATTTCATCGATAGTAATGTCTTTAGTTATTATCTGAACGCTGAACTCTTTCTTTTCGGATTTCCTCAAGTAGTATTCAAGTATATCCTTTTTTATTACTATTCCATCTGGTAAACTATCCCTCGTAACGACAACACTGGAAATTCCGTTTTCTATCATTAGGTCTATTACTTCTGAAACATCTTTGTTCCTATCAACTGTAATCACTGGAGAACTCATTATACTCTCAACCATAATAGATAACGTCTTCTCCTTTTCACCACTACCCTCACCGAGCTTCGCTCTCTTTCTTGGTGAGATCACCCTATCTATTATATCTTTTCCCGTTAAAATTCCGATAACTCTATTGTTTTCATCAACGACTACAACTCTGTCCACACCGTGATTTCTCATAATGGATAATGCCTTTGCAATCGTGTCAAATCTGTTTACAGTTATAACTTCTGGGTTCATGATATCTCTAACTTTTGCACTCTTAAGCTCGGGTTTTATGTACTGCAAGAAGTCGTTTATGTCTATTATTCCGTGCTTACCGTTTAGTTTTACTATTACAAAAGGTGTGGAGTCCTCGACAAATCTCCTCGCAACTCTTATCGGATCTAATTCGTTTATGTGAATTACACCAGTTTTTATTAAGAAAGATTTAACCTTTGTTTCGTGCGGATTTTTTAAGACACTCCCTCTTATTATATCCCTTTCTCTTACGACTCCAACTATTTTTCCCTCTTCTTCAACTACTATTGCTGAACCCTTTTCTACCATTGGGAATATTTTTGAAATTGTTTCGTTAGCATCTACGACGTTGTAATCCTGTTTTATCAGCTCTTTCAAATCCATATTGAATTTTATTATGAAAGTATATCAAATTTCTGGTCTTAGGTATAAGCCATCATCGTAATCGAGCATAAGACCTTCAAGTAAGGGTTCTGCATCATCATCTACTATAATTTCAACGTCTTTCACATCATCACTTCTCTCAACGATATCTATCTTTACCTTTATTGAACATTCGAAGTATAAACTAATTCTTACCTTTTTTGCGCCGATCTCTTTGAAGTATTCAATTGCCTTGCTACTAATTTTCATAAGACTTTTTAAGGCTTAAAAGTATATCACAGTTTTCAACAAAACTGGAATAAAAAAGTTTAAAGCGATTAAAGCGATAAGTGCTAGCATATATATACGATATCGTTTAATAGCCAAATTAGAGCATTTAACAAATTCTTCACCCATCACATTTATACCTACTACGTTTTCAGAGTAATAGCATTCCGCAGCTTTTAACTTTGCATTCTTACAATCCTCGATAAACTCTTTTACTATAATCCAGTCCTTCTCGTCAGCTCCAGCTGGTTTATATGCAACTTTAGTCTTTATTCCAGTTTTCAAGTGGTTGTCTGTAGAAGTAACTATAGCCTCAAACCCGATTTTTTCAAATTCCTTTTCTATGTACTTTCTAAACTCTTTTAATACGTTATTCGAATCTATTGAAACTATCGCATACCTATCTCCAGAGAAATCTAAAAGCAGAACAGCTACATAGCTACATATGCTTTCAGTCTCTACAGATTTTTTCTTAAAGTAATACTTAACGTCGCAAAACTCCCTTTTGAAGTTGTTTAATCCGTTTAAAAGTTTCTTAATTTCTCTAATTTCACTTTCGCTCATATAAAATTCTTCTTTATACGCATTGTGACAATCAACTACAAAATCTCTGCAATTCACGACGAAATCGTCTATTGCGTCTTTACCACTCACAAATATCAGTTTTACCTTATCGAACGGAAAACATATTAGATCAAATCTCTTACCTCTTACTTTAAATGGCTTTAGAGGTTTAATTTTTTCTCCACTGCATCTAACAGCAGAGACTATCTTTTTTACCTCTAAGCGTGAAATGGGATTTCTTGAATGAGATGTTGGTGAATGGAGATAAATCGAATTTTCAATCCTTTTTGAGATTTCTTTAACCATGTTGGCGCCACCAACGTTCCTAAATGGGCCGGGATGAAAATCAGTTGATATTATCTTCGCATCCCCGATTTTAAGACATCTAACCCTTCCGTTAAAGATCTCGGATACTTTCTTAAGGTAGTTCTCAACATAACTTGCATCAGATGTCAACCAAGTTAATGTGAAGGATTTTAGAAATTCTTTTACGTTTAAAATTCCAATTCTCCCAATAACTCTTAAGAATACTACAAACGATGCAACGGCTGTGAGTATATACGTTATCGAAATTAAGCGGGGATAGATTAGCATATATACAATAAAAGCGTAAACTGTAGTTTTTATAGCATTTGATTCAGAGCAGAAGTATAAGATAACTAAAAACAAGAACATGGAAAAGATCGGATTTCCAACTATCTCTTTTGAGATCACAGTATTAAGTATAAGTATTAAATCGAAGAACAAAACCCCTTTCGGCTTAAGCTTTAAACCGAGTAACTTGATCGCAAGAACTGTAGAAATTAAAAAAACAAAAAAATAAAATAAATAAATATATTTTCCAAATAATAAGAATAAAAATACGAGAAATGCAGCTAAAGGAATCAGGAACTTCAGTGAAGGTGTCGAGAACAACTTGAGATACAATCTCTCTGGACTCATACCATTCAGCCCTTAGTTTTATCGAATTCTTTTTGTTATTAAAATGTAATGTTTTGGGAGTAACAAAAAAGCTTTAAAAAGTTACGATATAACTAAAATTGGTGGGAATAATGAGATCAGACATACCAGTGAGAGAAATTATGACGAGAGAAGTCTGTACTGCTAAAAAAGACGATTCCGTCTTAACTTTAGCGAGAAAAATGATAGAATACGGTGTTGGAAGTGCTGTAATTATCGAGAACGGAAAACCAATTGGAATTGTAACAGAAAAGGATCTAATTTCAAAAATAGTTGCAAGGGATAAAGTTCCTTCAAGAGTTAAAGTCGAAGAAATTATGACATCACCAATTATAACTATAAAGCCTAATACGAGTTTGAGAGAAGCAGCGGATATAATGATAAAAAAGGGTATAAGAAGACTTCCAATTGTTAACGATTCTGGAGATTTGGTTGGTATTATTACAGACAACGATATATTGAGCGTTTCTCTTGATTTAGGTGAGTTTGCAGCTCTTTTAACTGAAAATGCTGTTGGCTATCCAGAGGAAGAGTTCTACTCAGGTATATGTGACAAATGTGGGAGATACTCAGATAAGTTAATAGAGGTAAACGGGTTGAGGTTATGTGAAGATTGTGCGGAATCTGAGGGATGAAGAATGAAGAGACAAGTCATGGAAATTGCCACTAGAGACGTTTTCTGTTTACCTCAGACATCGACTATAATGAATGCTTTAAAATCTATGCTGAAAAAGAACTTCCGAAGAGTTCCCATAGTCGATATAGGAACAAAGAGATTGCATGGCATTATATCCGCCACTGATTTGCTAAACTTTCTTGGAGGTGGAGAAAAACACAAGTTAATTGAAGATAGGTATAACGGAAATCTTTCCGCTGCTGTAAACGCTGAGATAAAGGAGATAATGGAAAGAGACGTTATAGCCGTGAGAGATGATTCCACAGTTGAAGAAGTCGTTGAAGTAATGTTTGAGAAGAGAGTTGGTGGGTGTCCTATAGTTAACAAAGAGGATAAACTCGTTGGAATAGTGACCGAGAGCGATATAGTAAGATTTCTGAGTAAACAAAGAGAGATAGATGGATACGTTTCAGATTACATGACAAAAGGAGTCGTTACCGTAAAACCGAGTGAAAGCATAAGGGATGCTATGAAGAAGATGATTGAGAAAAAGTTTAGGAGATTGCCGATAATAGATGAAGGAGTTCTTCTTGGCATGGTAACTGTAAGGGAAATTCTCAGATATTTTGGGAAGGATGCCTTTAAGAAGCTTATAACTGGTAACATTAAAGATGTAATAGACGTTCCAATTTCAACACTTATAGATTTCTTTAGAGCACCGCTAACCTTTCCAATTGATGCTAAGATTTCTCAAGTCGTTTCGGCAATGATCGAGAAGGGGTATGGTTCAGCTCTAATAGTTGAAGATGAAAGATTAGAGGGGATAATAACTGAAAGGGATATAGTACGATTTCTATACAATATCTAAGATGATATCGTTGGGTATAGATCCGGGAACGAGTTCTTACGACTTAGTAGCTTTAAAGAATAGTAGAGTAGTATACCATTCCAACATTTCAACTGAAGTCGTGAGAAAAAATCCAAGGGTAATAATCGATGAGATAAAGAACTGCGATGCAGACGTAATAGCTGGACTGTCTGGATATGGTTTGCCTGTAAAAAAGTTTTCAGAGCTTAACGAGAGAGATCTATTTTTGATGACATTAAACCTCGAAAAAGAGTTTGCGATAGGATTGAGAAAGATAATAGAACTTTTGAAGTCTGAAAATTTAAACGCTTATACAATTCCGGGTATAATTCACCTCCAAACGATACCGGAGTGGAGAAAGATAAACAGAATAGATATGGGAACTGCGGATAAGCTATGCTCCGTAGCCTTAGCTCTGTATCAGTTATCTGGGAATATACCTTTGCATGACCAAACTTTTCTATTAGCTGAAGTTGGTTCTGGGTTTACGTCTGTTATAGCTGTAAAAAACGGAAAAGTGGTAGATGCTATCGGTGGAACTTCTGGATTTCCCGGGTATAGCTCTATAGGGGCTATAGATGCCGAATTAGCATACCTCTTAAAACCATTTCCAAAGAAGTTGATATTCAGTGGAGGTGTTAAAAGTTTTGCAGAGAGTAGAAATTTAAAAGATATAGAAATACTCGCAGAGTTTACATTAAAAAACTTAAGAGCAGTTGAAGTTAGCATTGGAAAAGCGGATTTATGCTTACTTTCTGGAAGGTTTGCTGAAGATTTAAAAGATTACATATCAGAACACTACAAAACTAAGATATTAAGGGGATTCGGAAAGGGAAAGCAATCTGCACAAGGAGCAGCTATAATAGCAAATGGAATAGCCAATGGGGAATTCAAATTTATCGTAGATCACTTGGAGATTTTAAATGCGAGGGGAACTGTTTTCGATTACTTAACCGATGACGTGAAAAGGTATTTGAGATTTAATCCAAACGAATAAAAATCCAATTTTAACAGTTTAATCTATGAAGAGATTAATCTCGATTCTGATTTTAGTAATAGTTTCGTGTTGTCTGAGTAAGCATGCGGGAGTCGTTCAAATGTCACCAAGAGATATGGTTGAGCAGTTAAAACTTAAACATATAGATGCGTTTGTTGCATGGGAACCGTTTCCAAGTGAAGCCGTTGTGAGAGGTTATGGAAAAATTCTGGTGACTTCATCAGACATCTGGAAGAATCATCCGTGCTGCGTTATAGCTACAAAGAGAAATTTGAGTGATGAAGTTTTAACAGCTTTTATATGGGCTCATGTTAAGGC
>Ga0190369_1000092_pt1 | contig 12596 bp, 16 predicted proteins | sample 4872181213_MG_FD_165051 | JGI IMG/M metagenome (GOLD analysis project Ga0190369, IMG submission 165051) | Hydrothermal vent microbial mat bacterial communities from Southern Trench, Guaymas Basin, Mexico - 4872-18-12-13_MG | ecosystem: Environmental > Aquatic > Marine > Hydrothermal vents >... | reverse complement strand
ATTTAGCTAAACAATCTCTCATTGGATAAATTTTCATTAGAATCAACTTCCTTTCAACATCAACAGCCGAATAAACATAGTATTTTGCTTTAACAATAGTTTCATCCAACGCTATCAAATTTCTTTTCTCCTTTTCTGTAGCAATAGACTATCTTTTTTATCCTAGCGTTATATGAAACTGAATGCAATTCAGATAAAATTCTCTCCTGAATAATGCCTTGAAAATATATAGCTACACCAAGAATCTTTATCCCTTCAGACTCCATTCAAACATCCTCAGTTTCCTGACAAGTTCCTTTTCTAAACTTATTTCTAAACTTTAAAAAATTTTTTGTTATGCTATCATGACCATTTCCACTATATTTACTTTAATAACTTTAATAATTATTAGATCGTAAATTCATGTTAGCTTATATGATAATCGCATTACTCTGCACTGTAGACATCCTAACGACTCACTATGTCATTTCGAATTCAATCGGTTACGAGAGTAATGAACTCCTCTCAGGCTTAGTCGGCAACGAGCTTTTTTACTTTGTCAAGTATTTCACAACCCTTCTGATAGTCGTAGGAATAGCATATCTATGCGGCGAGAAATACTCTCGCCTAAAAGTTGTCAGCTATTTAAGCATGATAGGTTTTTACACGATTGTAGTCTTGAACAACATTCTAGTTATAACTGTTCATTCCGATCTGAATCTTCCACGCTTATTTGTTCTGTTCTCGTTCGTCTTTATTTTAGCAGCTCTTTTCACGAAAAACACACATTAAAAACGATAACAGTAAGTTAGCAGTTAAATATTTCACTTTGGCGACTAATGTTGTTGGTTTTACAACGACTTTTTGTTAAATGTTCAATTAATCTATTGATTCTTCTTAAACAGATTAAAGCTGATTTTTATATTATTATTTAAAAATTGTCTAATAAACAGATTTTAAAACATTGCTCAAATAACCCAACCTTTAACCTTCAACTTCTTGCCCCTTAAACGGAAAACTGAAGCTTTGGCAAGAGCAACTATGCAGAGCATTGTCCATAAAGGGTTGTAAATGAAGTAGTAGATAGGTAAGAGTTTGAGTTCAATGCTGTAATTCGTTTTCTTCGAAAGTATGATCACAGTTAAAGCCCAGATTATAAATGATATGAACATCGCAATTAGATTTCTTATCACGTGGATTTCAAAAATTGATAAGAGGAGTAAGGACACTATTTTGAAATGCACAAAGAACATGAAGGGAAGAATTAAACTCAAAACCTTTAAAATAACGCTATCTGGAAGCGTAAAGCCGAGTACAAGCCCAATAACTGATGGATAGAACAAAAACAAATACGGAATCCAGAGTTTCGGCTTTTTCAAGATGCTTCGGAAGTTTTCTATCACGACTTCCGCCCCGCCTAAACTCCACCTTTCCCTCTGAACAAGCCAGTCTTTAAAGCTAGATGGAGCTTTCGTTATCGCTTTTCCACAGATTCCAACCCTGTATCCGTTAAGTCCCAGCCTCATTCCTAAATCCGTATCTTCGTTTATACGCTTTCTGAATCCTCCTAATTTTAAGAGGACATCTTTTTTTATTCCAAAAGCCGCTCCATTCAAACTCAGGCAAGATCCAAGCTTTGATGCTAATTTTGTAGTTAGAAACATGTTGAAGAATTCTATGTTTGCAAGCCTTTCAATAAGCGAAGAAGCGTTGATTTCCTTTACGATTTCCACCGCATCGAACTCTTCGAAATCACCCAATTCAACTATTCTTGTGTCAGAATCCACAAAAATTATGTAATCTCCCTCAGCTATGGCAACAGCATCGTTCAAAGCTTTCCACTTCCCCCTCCTCTTATCACTGATTGTAGCCTTTAATCCGTATTTTTCTATAATCTTCAGAATTTCATCGCTTGGCTCATCAGCGGCGATAATTATCTCGAATCCTTTTGACATCAGCTTTTTCACGTTCTCCTCGATAAAACCGGGATCTCTGTAAGCTATTAGAACTGCAGACTGATTTACCTTCATAGTTTTAAACACTCATGTCAAGCACGATTTCCGCAATGTCTGCTGAATAAGCTGCTACCCTCCAAAGGCTGTCGAAAATAGTTTTTAAGTTTAACGCCTCAATAACATTGGATTTAAGAGTAGTCTCATATTTTTTTTGGATTTTGTTTTCAAAGACTTCGTATTCTTCTAGCACCTGTTCAGCCATTTCAACATCTTTTTTGAAAAAAGCCATCATCGCAACTTTAAGCATCTCTTCTACTTCTTCCACGATATTACAAATCCTAGGGAACGAAGCTTGTAAATTTACCAGTGCTTCCGCCATTGAGCTTACGTGGTCAGCTATTCTTTCCAATGTTCTTATGACACTTCTGTAATTAACAATCTCTCTAGCGCTTAAACATATTTCTTCGCCTTCTATGGCCGTGTTAAGTAATCTCAATGCGAGGAAATGAATCTTGTCGACCTCATTTTCCCTGACCATTATCGAGCTACATATCGCTCGATTAAAGTCATTCAGACAGTTACAGAAATCAGATAGCATGCTAGTGCATATCTTAAAGAGTCGCTCAGTAACATTAGCAACGTCAAAGCGCTTTGAATCCAAAAAGACTTCAATCACTATCTCGTTTCCAGTATCCTCCATAATTTCTGCTCCTACAAGCATATCTACTGCAAAGGCAACACTCCTTCTCTGCTCATCCATGTACGTTTTTACCCTGATCAAATCGTAACCTGCAAGGTAATGAGAGATTATAAGCCTTACAAGCTGGTTGAAGTTTGCATTTCTGCTATCAATCTCAGCAGATTTTTCTTTAACTCGTTGGCTTTTAGGTGAGATTAGGATAACATCTTTTTGAACTTTTAGGTAAACGACATCTCCTTCTTTTAAACCATTTGTAACTATCCATTCCTTTGGTAGTGTCAATATATAACTACACTTACCACTTCTGTAGATCTTTCTCACTTCATTTTTACTCATAGTATGGTTACGACTGAATATATACTTATTACTTTTTCTTTTTTGAATATAAAGTAATCTCTGGAAATATATAGACATATATACTTAACAACAATTGTGGCTCAATAAAGATCTTCTTGAAAACATAAACAATATCTCCTCCTCGCATTGTCCGTGATTCTCTTAAATAAATTGATGTGTAACTCCTTGCTTTGAGTTTTTTATAACTGTTTGTTTCCTTATCTCCAAAACTGAGAGGCTTAATTTTACGATTTTGGTTTTTCCTATTCACTGCTATTTAATTCTCGTCTTTTTCGTAAAGTTACTAAGAAGTTGGCAAAGAAAAGATTTGTCATCAATGTTTAACATTAAGAGGGTATAGAATGTAATGAGAAACAGAAGATGTAAATAGAATATATTGTTTAAATGTTAGTATGTATATTTTATAGTTTACATGTTTTAATTAGATAAAAATTAAATATCCCGTATAGCTACATCCAAACATGAGAAGATTGTTTGTATTGGCAGTTTTAGCCTTAATAGCTTTAGTATTAGCTGGATGCATACAAACTCAGAAACCGGAAGCTCAGCCAGAGAAAACCATTATCGTGGGTAGCGGAGCAACATTCCCCCAGCCGCAAATCGAGAAGTGGATTGATATATATACGAAGAAAAACCCGAATATCGAGATAGAATATACGGGGAAGGGTAGCGGAGGAGGACAGAACGATTTCAAGCAAGGTCTTGTCGACTTCGCATGCACAGATCCGCCGATCAGCGAGAGCCTATGGAAAGAGCTGAAAAAGAAGGGGCAACCCCTCCAGTTTCCGATAATAGTGGGTGCCGTAGTCGTCGTCTACAACCTTCCCGGTGTCGATAGCCTGAAGCTCGACGGAGAAACGCTCGCTAAGATCTTCATGGGTGAGATCGAATACTGGGACGATCCAGCGATAAAACGGCTCAATCTCGAAGCGAATCTACCCCATGAAAAGATTTTGGTCGTGCACAGAAGCGATTCGAGCGGGACGACTAAGATTTTTCACGACTTATCTCAGCCTCGTCAGCGATGAGTGGGCTGAAAAGGTCGGATCGGGTAAAACCGTAGAATGGCCGGTCGACAAGGTCGGAAGAGGCGTCGGAGGAAAAGGCAATCAAGGTGTCGCCGCCGCCATCAAGCAGAATCTCTATTCGATCGGATACGTCGAGCTGTCATACGCACTGAAAGAGAACTTCTCAATGGTTGCACTAAAGAACAAAGCCGGTAACTTCGTTACGGCAAATGAAGAGACTGTTAAAGCCGCGGTCTCGATGGTAAGCGTGAAAATACCCTCGCCGCGTGAGGGTTACAAGGAGGATCTGAAAGCTCTTCTAAACGCTGGCGGAGAGAAATCCTATCCGATCGTTGCGTTCAGCCACATCGTGATATGGGAGAAATACGAGAACGAGGCGAAAGAGAGGGCGATAAAGGACTTCGTAAAGTGGATTCTCACAGAGGGACAAAAACCTGAGAACATCGTTCAGGGATACGTCGGTCTTCCCGAGAGCGTGACATCCAAGCTACTTGCGGAAATATGAGGGATATGTTCAAACTTTCCCTACTCCCTTTTTGTGCTCTCGTTTTCGGGATATTCTCCCTGATGATCTTGACTTACTTGGCGGCGTCTCTCCCAATCCTCGAGAAGGAGGGCATCCAGATCTACACGACGAACGTTTGGAAGGCAGTCGAGGATAATCCCGAAAAGGAGTTCTACGGCGTTCTCGCGGCAATATACGGAAGCGTTTACACCTCCGTTCTCGCTGTGCTCGTAGCTCTCCCGCTCTCGATAAGCTTCGCAGTCTTCTCATCGATTACACTCCCTCTCGGCTCAAAGAGCCTCTGATCGTCATCACGGACGTAATGGCAGGTCTTCCGACGATAATTTACGGCATATGGAGGGCGTTTGTCCTCGTTCCCCTTCTAAGGGATTACATCATGCGTCCGCTCTACGATCACCTAAGCTTCATCCCGTTATTCTCTTTCGAGCCAGCTGGAGGCTACAGCTTCCTCGCCGCCGGAGTTCTTCTCGGAATAATGGTCACTCCGTTCGCTTCATCTATCATAAGGGAGGCGTATAGAATGATCCCGTTCACGTATAGGGAAGCGGTATTCAGCCTCGGAGCTACGAGATACGAGGCTACGAAGATCCTCCTCGGATACATAAAACCCGCAATCTTGGCTGGAATCCTCTTAGCATTCGGGAGAGCTATCGGAGAGACTGTTGCGGTAAGCTTGGTCGTCGGGAACACGTTCAACATCCATCCGAGCCTTTTTGCCCCCGGCTACACGATATCATCCCTAATAGCAAACCAATTCGGAAACGCATTCATCTACGGGTATATGGTAAGCGCTCTCTTCGCTGCTGGATTTTTCCTATTCGTAATAGGCCTCGTCGTGAATGTAGCGGGTCTGATCGTGCTGAGGAGGTTCTCCCATGCTCAGAGAGGTTAAGGAAAAGCTCTTCCTCTTCGGTATTGCAGTCATGACGATTTTGACTATCCTGCCGCTGTTTCACATAATCTACAGCGTTGCCACCAGAGGCTTGCCTGTGCTGTTGAAAGGCGGCCTTGGTTTCCTGACTGGCACGCTCGCTCCTCCCGGCGATGGACTCGGCGGCATAGGGCCCGCGATTTTGGGAACTTTGATCCTTACAGCTCTTGCATCGCTCATCGGCTTACCCGTAGCGGTGATGACTGGAATTTACGCGGCTGAATATCCCAACAGCGTCATAGGCAGGTTAACGAGAACGCTTTTAACGATAATGATGGAATTTCCTACGATTCTCGTCGGACTATTCGTCATGCAGATCCTCGTAATCCCGATGGGTAGCTACTCCGCAATTGCAGGAGCTCTCGCCCTTGCAATCGTCATGATGCCTTACGTCGCCGTTTACACCGAGGAGGCTTTTAGAAACGTTCCGTTCACGTATAAGGAGGCGGCTTTCGCCTTGGGATTGTCGAGATTCAAAGTCGTCTTCAGAGTCCTCGCAGGAATGGCGAGAAAGGGGATTGTTACGGGTATGCTGATCGGAATGGCGAAGGTTGCTGGCGAGACCGCTCCCCTACTGTTCACGGCGGGCGGGTCGAACAGAATTTACTTCGCCGGTATCGACAAGCCAGTGGGAGCTATTCCTCTTCTTATCTACTACCTCGTCCAGCAACCCTACGAGAACTACCATGAAATCGCTTGGGGAGCATCGCTCGTCCTTCTGCTCGTATTTTTGGCAATATTTCTTCCGCTTAGACTCAGCTTGAAAGAGGTGAAGCTATGACGGCAATCGAGACCGTGAATCTCACGATATACTACGGGCGGAAGTGCGTTGTGAGGAACGTGAACCTGAAGATTCCCGAGAACGTCGTATTTGCGATAATGGGGCCGAGCAGATGCGGGAAGTCGACACTTCTCCGCTCATTCAACAGACTTCTCGAACTAAATCCGAACGCAAGGGTTGAAGGAGATGTCAAGCTTTACGGGAAAAGCGTTTACGAAATGAATCCGATCGAAGTCAGGAGGAGGATCGGAATGGTGTTCTAGCAACCTAATCCGTTCCCGCACATGAGCGTATTCGACAACGTCGCTCTCGGTTTGAAGCTGAACGGTCTCGTGAAGTCGAAGAAGGAGTTGCGTGAGATCGTGGAGTGGGCTTTGAAGAAGGCGGCACTCTGGGATGAGGTAAAGGACAGACTTCGCGATCCTGCATCTGCTTTGAGCGGAGGGCAACAGCAGAGGCTCTGCATAGCGAGGGCATTGGCTATGAAGCCCGAGGTTCTGCTAATGGACGAGCCGACTGCAAATTTAGATCCGGTTGCAACGGAGAAGATAGAGGATTTGATCTACGAGCTTAAGGAAGATTACACGATAGTAATCGTCACCCATTCACCGTCGCAGGCGGCGAGGGTCAGCGATTACGTTGCCTTCCTCTACCTCGGGGAGCTCGTGGAGGTTGGAAAGACGGAGAAGGTTTTCGAGAAGCCGGAAAACGAGCTAACTGAGAGGTATTTAACGGGGAGGATAGGATGAGGAGGATTGATGAGAGGATCGAGGCAATTAGAAAAGATATCCTGCAGATGCACGCTTTGAGCAAGAAGGCTGTCGAGCTGAGTTTTAAGGCAATAAAGGGAGATAAAAGCGTCATTCGAGAGATTTCGGAAATAGAATGGCACACGGACATGCTCGACACGGATATAAACTTCGCCTGCACGACTTTCATAGCTCTGTTCCAACCCGTTGCGCGAGATCTGAGATTTGCGTTGAGCATGATTAGAATTTCTTCCTCGTATGAAAGAATAGCCGATCTCGCTCAAGAGATTGCACTATACGAGTGCAGAATGCCGGAAAGCTTCTTCGAAGCTGAGAGGTATTTGATGGAAATGTTCGATGTTGTTAAAAGCGGATACGAGAAAACTGAGGGGCTGAGGGAGAGACTCGTCGAACTGGACACTCAAATTGACGACATCTACGTTGAAACGATGGAGGTGTTGGAGAATAATTGCAACGTCGATGCTGTGCTAACAGCAAGACACGTTGAGAGAATAGGCGATCTGCTTGCGAAAATCGGTGCAAGGCTGATATTCGTTGAGGAGGGAAGGCGTGTATGGGTGAAATGAAACTGATTCAAATTTGCTGATTGGATGCGTTAGTAGCATAATTCTTGTAAGCATTAACTAAGCAAGTAAACATGGCATGCTTCATTCCTTGGTAACTCTGTGTAAGCACAGATTTCATTCAAGCTTTTTTTCTAAATTTTCGATTTCCTCTATTATCTTTGATTTTAATTTTCTTAAAACGTTTATCGGATTTTCAGCCTTGTAAACGTAACCTATCCAACCCCTCTTGACTATTTTCCTCTTTACAATCCCCTTTCGGCTTAAGTCCTTCAACCTTTCCCTAACAAATCTTGCAGATAAACCCAGCTCTTTTGCGATCTCGCTAACTCTCATCTCCCCCTTTTCCAAAAGCAAAGAGTATATCTTCGCATCAGACGGCTTGAACTTCAAATCCTCGATGATCCTCTCGATGTCAAGTATTACATTCCTCATAAGACTCACCATCCAAAACTTTAGAGTAAATAATTTCTATTCTTTTCGCCACAACATCCTAAAAGTATTCCTTCTCGACAAGTTTTCTTCCCTCCTTTCCGAGTTTTCGTGTCCTGTCGGGATTTGAAAGAAGATTCGCTACGACCTTCGGGAGCTCCCACAAGTTTGTGGTTACATTCGCTTAGCATTAGGATTCTCATGCGATCACCTCAGCGGTCGTGAAACCACATTGTGGTTAATTTAAATACTTCATCAACAATGTTGTATCACCACCCACCTCAACTATGAACTTATTTGTTCCTATATATGAACCGAAAAGAGTATATATCTTATAATCCTTTCGTAGTATGGTGAAAGCATGAAGGAGATAAAAATCAAAATCCCAACTCCAGACGATTTCCTTCGAGGAGAGTTTGGAAAGCACATGTTGAAAGCTTATAAAGAATTTCTACTCGCTATAGCAAGCATTCCTCATAGGCATGTGAAGAGGATAGAAGAACTTGAAAAGCGGATTGAAGAGGGCTGATTTATGATAAATGAAATCATAAACAGGCTATTCAAACCGAATATAGAGAGGTTAAAGGCGAGATGGGATATTGACGGATTGATCAAAGCTTTAAATCATAGAGATTACAGGATCAGAAAGAAGGCAGCGGAAGCCCTAGGAGATATGAAAGCTAAGGAAGCTGTGGATGCATTAATCAAAACTCTGAAAGATGAGAATTCTGAGGTCAGAAAAGCTGCCGCTTATGCTCTCGGCAGAATTGGAGATGAAAAAGCAATAAAGCCACTTGCTGAGGCTTTAAAGGATGAGAGTATAGATGTTAGACTTGAGGCTGCAAAATCGCTTAAGGAGATAGGTTATAAAAAGGTTGCAGAACTACCGGAGCTTGTTTCCGAAGTATTAAATATTTCTAAAAGCGAGGCATTCAAGATTCTGGAAAATATTAGAAAGGGCAAATTTGATTTCTTCAAGAAAGGTATATGATCTGTAGTTTAAAATTTAAACCAAAACTATAAATATTGTTTACAATATAAATTTCCAATGGGGGTGTTGAAATGGAAGAAGCTGTCGGGAGATTCTTAGGAGATATCATAGGCCGTCGTATGATTGAAAAGTTTGGTAACGACTTCGAAGGTTTAAAGAAATCCTTGGAGTACTTGTTTTCTTGGGAGAAGGATTTCAAGCTTGAAGTAGAAGGAAACAGCATAATATCATCTGGATTATGTCCTATCAAAAGATTTTATCCGAGATATTGCGAAAAGGGTTGTATAGCATTTGCAGAGAAATTCGCTGAACACTTTAAAGCCAAAGCCGAAAGGATATCAACTGAGCCATGCACATTTAAGTTCACTTTTAGCTAATAATACAACGATGTTCCCGCAAATTATGAGCAATAAAAATACTGCTGAAATCGTTCTGACAGCTCCAGCTACTGAGATGAGTACTCATCACGATAAAGAGTTTTTAGGCTTTGGAACGTGTACTCCTCCCGGCATAGTTCCCAGCTGGTTTGTAAAGCTCTTCTTCTATCCGAAGGTTAAAAACAAGAACGGAGTAGTTAAGTTTGCTCCTTACGGTTTGAGAAAAGTTGAAGCAGCTTTAATCGAGAATGGCTTTAACGTCGTTACAGTTCACCCATACGATATAGAAAAATACTTGGGCAATGCAAAAGTCGTTGGAGTTTCCGTAATGGATCCTCTCGGATTTGGCCCAGTTAGCGTTACCTTTTCATCACTGCTTGGTGGAACTCCTTCTACGAGGCTTGAGTTCGTAAATCTGATGGAGAAGTTAAGACCATTTAAAGACAAAATAAAGATAATAGTTGGAGGGCCCGGTTCTTGGCAGCTTGAATGGGATGAATACTGGAAGAACTTTGTTGATTGCGTTGTTATAGGAGAAGCAGATGAAATTGTTCCAGATTTGTTTAGAAAGGCTTTGAGAGGGGAAGAATTGCCAAAGGTTATTCACTGCAAAAGTCCAGATGTTGAAAAGATTCCAACGATAAAGAATCCTTCAGTAAACGGTTTAATTGAGATTTCGAGAGGATGCGGAAGGGGTTGCAGGTTTTGTAGCGAAACTTTGAAGAAGAGGAGGGACATACCACTCAACAAAATACTTGAGGAGGTAAAGCTGAATATAAGAGAAGGAACTAAAGGTGTAATTCTGCATGCTGAAGACGTTCTGCTTTACGGCTGCAAAGATCCAAAGTTTATCCCAAACGAAGAAAAAGTTACAAAGCTTTTTAAAGCTGTAAAAACGATTACGGATCACGTTGGCATAAGCCACTGTTCTCTTGCAGCTGTCTCTTCGAAACCGAAGATTGTCGAAGAAATAAGCCACATACTTGAGGTAGGCGAGAAAATACCAATGTTCGGCGTTCAGACTGGTGTGGAAACTGGAAGCTCAAGGATTATGGAGAAATACATGCACGGCAAATGTCTACCTTTCCATCCGAATGAATGGTGTGACGTGGTCGAGCAAGCCTTCGCTATCATGCACGACAATCTGTGGATTCCAGCTGCAACGCTTTTAATCGGTTTGCCAGATGAGACTGACGATGATATCATTAAGACAATTGAACTTGTCGAAAGACTTAGAGATTACCGCTCCCTAATAGTTCCCCTGATTTTCATTCCGATGGAAGTCTGTGCCTTAAGGAGGGAAAAGATGTTCACTAAAGAAAAACTGAGAGAAACGCACTGGGAACTCTTAATAACATGCATGGATCACGACATTCACTGGGTGGATGGTTTGAAGGAAATATACTTTGCTGGATACAAGAACATTCCGATAAAGTTTGGTTATTACGCCTTTGCGTGGTGGGTTAAGAGAGCATGGAGAAAGAAAAAAAAGGAACTCCTAAACTTGTATGCTTGAAAATTTGCTGATAAGCAGATCAGAAAGTATATATATTTGATATTTAAAGCTTGCGCCCTTAAGTTAACACGTCTCTCCAAAAGACAAAAAGATTTAGAAAGTATGATTGCAATATACTATTCTATGACACGAAAATGTTTAGTTATTACAAAGATATCGTTTATAATCATATTTATTACAACTATAATGCCGATCACATTTGCAGATGATTACTGGGCTAAAAGTTTTAGTGGTAGGTGGTATGACACTGGATGTGATGTAGAATTTACAGAAAATGGTAATATTGTTGTTTTAGGAACTACGAAATCATTTGGAGCGGGAGAGAATGACTTTTGGTTATTATTTTTAGATAAAAAAGGCGATATAAAATGGCAGAAGACTATCGGTAGCTCTACGGATGATTATGGTAAATCTATAACAGTGTTACCAGATGGAGATATTGTTGTAGTAGGTAGTACACTTTTAGATTTCTATTATACTTGGATTATCAATATGCATAGTGATGGGACTCTAAAATGGGAAAAAATAGCTAAATATGCGAAAGATAAACTCTCCCTATCTGGTACTCCATCTAAGAAAATGGCAATTCTTAGTAACGGTGATTTAGTTATTGGTATCTGTAAAGAATTTCCAAGTAGTTATACAAGCTATATTGTATGTCTTGATAAAGATGGTAGTGGAAAGTGGAGTGAGACAGTTTGTGGTGTTTGTATAAAAGCAGTTACATCGACAAATGATGATAAAATTGTTATCGTAGGCAAAACCAGCTTTAGAATAGGATTTGGTGGAGGAGACTTTTATATTGCACTTTTAGATAAAAAGGGTAATGTACTGTGGCAGAAAATAATGGGAACTTCTGCATACGATGAAGCGAATTCAGTTGCAGTTACATCAGATAATAAAATAATTGCTGTAGGATATACAGAATCGTTTGGAAGAGGAAAAGGTGATGCTTGGTTAATAAAACTGGATTTGAAAGGAAATATAATTTGGCAGAAAGCTATCGGAGGAGATGGGTGCGATGGTGCCAATGACGTAGATGTTATGCCAAATGGGGATATAGTTTTTGTTGGAGGATGGAGATCGTTTAAAGATGACGGAGGATATGCTTGGGTTGTAAAGTTGGATTCAGAGGGTAATATCATCACGCAGAAAACATACTCTCTTGGAAAATTTAGATCGCTTGATATATCAAATGATGGAGATATTGCATGTGTTGGTTACTACTATAAATCTGGTATACTTGTCATGAAATTGAACAATAATCTTAAAATCGGTAACTGTACAATTCTTCGTGATACTAAAGCTTTTATTAAAAATACAAAAGCTTTTATTAAAAATACAGATGCTATTCCAAAAGATATAAATTTGAAATATACTATATACAAAGCAGTACAGCTTGAGGAAAGATTTCCAGCAATTAAAGAATCCAACGCTCAACTATTAAATTTATGTGAGCGGAAAACTATGATAATAACTACGCCTGTGGTAAATGAATCGATCAAAAAGACTACAACAACTACAATTATAGGAACAATAACACCATCAGTAAAGACGACACAAGAAATTCCAAGCAGTTTTACGGGGCTATTAACTTTACTTATGATAATTATAATACCCTATATATATTACGTAAAATTTAAGTAATGTAACCTTTTTGTGTGAAACATGTTAACATAATGTTAAAAGA